>Ga0099826_10000650_pt1 | contig 17940 bp, 11 predicted proteins | sample Mtrugardesep15_FD_76830 | JGI IMG/M metagenome (GOLD analysis project Ga0099826, IMG submission 76830) | Root nodule microbial communities of legume samples collected from California, USA - M. trunc garden sep15 | ecosystem: Host-associated > Plants > Roots > Nodule | place: USA: California... | reverse complement strand
TAATGTGTATGCACTAACAGTGTAAATAGTTTTACACATACATATAATCACATCTCAGCATCTAGATATCCGTATAGCTATTTAGGAAATAATATCATGACATGTTTAAATGGTAAAATCTAATTGGAGGTCTGTGTAAAACTATTTTACACTGACAATGAATACAATTTTTATTTTTTGAAGAAGGACAATGAATACAAATTGAACTATATTACTATTGATGACGTATAATATTAGTATACGTTCATAATATAATATAGCTATATAAATAGCAATAGTTTGTATAATATATATTAGAAGCAGAATTTGTGGGGATCGACACCCCCTGGATTCGTCCCTTCTTATTTGGTTTGCTTGGCGCTGATTGTCAAACTTCTTTTCCATATAGAAATATTTGTTAGTTAGATCCCTCTGGAGTTTTCGCTGGTAAACCTTGCTACCAATTCCTCACCCAGTCACTAAATGGAAACATGGTTGTTCGTTGGTATCTCTCTGAGAATTTATGTACCAAATGAAGGTGAAGTCCTTCATTAGAAATGCTGTGCATAATAGGATTAATACTAATGAGTTTCATCAGGACTGCAGGCTCCTAAAGTTTGTGTTACATATTCCTACTACTACTACTACTACTAAAATCATTGAGACAAGAAAACCTTTTACTGATGTAGGGTTCTGCTGAAAATTATTTGTGGTGTAAGCTTTTTGGTATCTTTGGTGAATGTTGGGTTTATCTAAAAAGAGTATTGAGGATTTTCTATTTTGTTACTTTAGGCTTTGTTTGGGAATTTGGAGGGGAAGGAAAGGAAAGACTTTGAGGGGTGCAATATATGAGGAAAAATGGAGAAATCTTTCAAATCTTTGAAGAATTCATATTAACCCTCCAAAACCCCCCAAAACCCTCCTCCAATACAATTTTTTAGTTCCACCAAATGAGGAGGATTTTGTATTATGAAGAAAAGTTAACCCCCAAAGCCCTCCCCTCCCATTTTCCTCTTTTTCTTCCACTTGTTCATTCTTTTTTTCCCAAGCCTTCCCTTCCCTTCCCCTCCAAACTCGCAAACAACGCCTTAGAGGATTGGGAGATCTAAGGAAGGAAAGGGTATTTGGAAACTGTACACCTCTACTCTTCTCTAATAAAATCTTTTCTTTTATCTAAATAATACTCACATAATTACACACAGGCTTGTGTCAAAGTATGTTTGGTTTTATTGTGATAGTTATAATTCTTAATAAATGCACATGTTTAAACTTTAATAATGCTCTTTCTTCTCTTACAACATATAACAATGCATTGTCCCTACCAACTGAGCTATGCTAACGGGGACAAATATCTCTTCATATTATCATTCTATCATAAAACAAATCATAATATCTTGAATTATCTCTAAGGATTAGTTTCCATATTTCCTTATGTATCATGATTTATCATGTAGTTAAGATTATAATTTAGCATTAGTATAAATAAGGATTAGTGCTTTTCCTATGGCAACATTCATCATCATGCATTTTTTTTTTTTATGTGGCAAGCATAGCATGCATATTTTATCAAAATTATTTATTATTTTGAGAATTTCCTTTTCTCCTTTAAACCTAAAAGACCAACCCTAGAACTTCGGCATGGTATCAAAGTGATATTATCCTCCATGACTTGTCTTGTCGCCGTTCTTAACCAAGTTACCTAAAAACAGGAATTCTAGCGTAAGCTGTAACTTTGTCATTATCTCCGTATCGTTTTTCTTCTCGTAAGTTGCACACAAAAATTGGTCACCTTTTTCTACCTCAGATTCTCTCTTTATTAGTGGTTTTTTGTTTGTCGTTTTCGAAACCTATCTCTGGATCAGTTCATCCCTTGGCCGTATCCTCATTAGGTTGTAATACATTAAGAATTCACTTGTAACAAGATTGTAGTTTAATTAGTAAGATTTAGCCTCAGGGTAAGCATGAGAATATCAGAAAAATATCTCTTCACGCTATTACTCTATCATAAAATATGTGAGGAGTATCTATAATAATCTATTATGATTACTTTTCATATTTCTTTACACATCATGATCTCTCTTTAAGTGAGAAGGGGGTGACGTGCGGAGCAGTATAAGAATGACTCGGTCATTTATAGGCCTCTCCTAGTTTGATTCACTGGGCAGGGCTGCAGACAATCCATAAAAAGGCGTAAAAGCTCCTTTAATATTTTGTCTTTCCTAATAACATCCATAAATCATTCATATCAAATCAATATAATTTTGTTATTCTGAGTATCTCTTTTCCTCCTTTTATATCTCTAAACTTCAACAATAGCCAAGCAACCTGTCTAACGTCTGACACTCGGACCTGTTTTTCAAGAGACTGCTTTCAGGAACAAAAGAGTAGGTTTTCCAAGTGTTGCGGCCTTAAACCTCGTCTTATGGCATTGAATTACTATTATGATTATTAGACAATGAATATAAGGATTAAGGTTACATGAGACTTGGTAAATATATAATTCAAGATTGACTGGAATGGCATCACAGAATCCATGTAGCCAAGCTAGTACTATAAGGTGGGAACTGGGAATAAGGCTCGGTAGTTGTGGAGGTTGACTACAAGGACTAGTACTATATGTCATGAGTTGAATACTTCTCACTTCACAATCCACCATCGAGATAGATGATGAAATTTTTATAAAAAAATAAATAAATCCAAAGTTAGGAATTAGGCAAGCATTATGTATGCATTTATAGCAGCTACCATATCATAGCAAAAACAAAATGTGCATCTAAACATACAATAATGTAATAAAACTTGAGCAAATCAATTTCAGATGCAACAAATTAATAATTTTAAAGCAGTCACCTCCTGCTGAAGACTATTCCATGCACCCATTCCTGTCCCAGAGACATTTGACATGAGGTTTGAAGAAGCCATAGGACTAGGACTTCTATGCTGCAGTCTATCAAAGTCACCAAAACCTTGGTTGGACAGCATTCCAGAAACTTTTAATATTTCTGCATATGTAACATTGCAATCAGAAACCAATGCATACTGTTGAAAATAATAAGAAATGAATAGAGAGGCAAGTTATAAAAAAATTGCAACAAAGAGAAGTTAGATTAGAGACAAGCTGAAGTCACTGAGGCCGGTGAATGTCGGCCAATAGATGGAGATCGAATGGCTCATGTTTCAAATATGTCCGAGGATTTAAAATACAAGTTGATATCTGAGCCATTTGATCTTCATCCTACGACCGAAATTGTAATTGCCAGAAATATCAAGAATTCAAGTTCATGCTTTGTATGGACAGGATTATCTTTTAGTCAGAGAGGTTCAAATTAACCCCTTAGAATAGACATCAAACTAGACTCTGAAAATCACAAAACCTCGTCCTGTGAAGGCTCGGCTCACATAAGACCCAAAACAGACGATTCCTCCGAAAAGCGGTGCAGCGGATTTTGCGTCAGAACACTCACCATCAATTTTACCACTTTTTGCACAAAATTAAGACTATGAAGCCACATTTCATCCAATGTTAAGACAACATCAAATAAGGGACAATTTTTCCATTTAATTAATTTTCATTTCCACACCTAACAAAACATCAATATCAAGTGAGGTAAAAAGGGAATAGTTCCACCAAAATGATAGATGATAGAGAGAGCAATCAAAGCATGATCAACACTAGCTGAACCATTGACATGATCCAAGCACAAACATCAAACATGATTTCAAACCAACAAGCTCAAAAAAAAAATCTAAAAAAATAGATCCACAAACTTAAACATGAACAGACCTTGATTCAAGAGGCGGCTACATATAGGAAGCACTTGCAGAAAAGGTCCAAGCTTTTGATGTTCTGCCAGCAACTCTGACAGATACTGACTGCAAAAACAAAAAACAGCAACAACCCTTTTCATGTCTGAATCAAAAGCACATAAATTTATCAAAAGCAAATCAAAACAAACACAACTAAATCAAAAAAACAACCCTTTTAATTCTTTATACCAAAGCTTGAATCTTTTTTATCAAAATTGATCTCAAAGTAAAAGAAAAAGTGTACTATACCTGTCAACTTCTGAACTGGCTCTAATCTGAGGAGAAGCTGCTCTAGCATGAGAGAAGTTCTGATTATACAAACCTGACATGACTAACTTTTTTGTTTAAGCTGCTTTTTTCCTTTCCTTAAGGATTGGAAAAAAAACCAAACAACCTCAAAAAAGGTTTAGTTGGTGCAGTTCTTTGCAGAAGAGAAAAAGGAGAAACTGACCAAGACCAACATCATCAATAAAGGGGTTCTGTAATAAGGAGAAAAAACAACAAAAGGTGTTGATTTTTTATTTTTTTGCATAAAAAGAAATTATTTTAATTATTTTTCTTCATTTTGTTTTCTCTCTCTTTTTACTATTCTTAATACTTTTCCTGTTTTGGTTTTTTTAAATATTAATTAAATAATATTTCCTTGTCAGAAAAAAATAATAATTAGAAAAGTGGAAGACAGTTAAAGTACATCTAATATCTAAATAAGGAAACATGAGTGTAAACAGTTAAATTTAAGGTTGTAAAAGATAGATTTTGTTCTTTGGTAGTTAAAAAATTTCACAGTGGTTGGTTGGTTGAGGAAGTGAAGTGGTTAAGGTGATAATAATAATAATAATAAAATAGATTTGATTTTTGAGTACCACAATAATAAAATATATAAAAAATAAAAAAAGGGTAGAAATATAATGCAAGAGACAAGAAGATGAACAGGTGGAGACGCGTGTTGGGCATGCAAGAGAATCAAAGGTTGTAATGTTAGGAGGGAATGTGGAGAAGAAAGATACACCCAAAATGTGATGATCATTGATAATGATGTTTGCCAACGTAGACTTAGCTGGACCGTTACACATTGCATATATACACAATTACTATTCTTACCATAAATATAAATTCATACTTACCATTGTCCACGTTGTCTAATGCGAACCTTGACTGCATGTTGTAATTGACCGCATGCAATAAGAGATTTTTGCGGTCATTTATCGCATGCAATCTTGATTCGTATAACACAAACTTTGTGAACAATGTGGATTCATATTTCTTTAAGAAAAAAAATGTATTCATATATAGTGTGGTTAAACATTTTTACTATAGTTATGATTTGCTTAAATAATTTGTTGGATTCGGTTGTAATATAACTTTTTTTAAGGGACTCGTAGTATAACAAATCAGAAACTTTTTTTTTTTTTTAAACAAATCAGAAACTTAAAATGTTAGTCTTTATCAATGGTCAAAATTATTGACTTCAGTGGTAACAAATCATTGATTACAACAAGCACAAAATTACTATATATAGTTAACAATTTATATAACAAACAGGTCAAAAGAAAAACAGTATCTATAATTGCTACAATTGCTTATGTTAAGTTGTTGGATGACTTAATGACTCAATATAATACTATTGATAAATCAAGTACTAAGTGCCTTAATTCCTTGCCCATTATCAATAATTAAAAGTATGGATAATATTGAACTCTATTTAACCACAAATTATTTCAAAGAATTTGAGTTTTAATTTCAATTGTAACAATTCTTTAATTTCAACTCTAGATACAAGGGATCTAAATTCAACAGGATCACTTGGACCCAATGCAATATGTTTTTGCACTATTGTTTCACCCACTGTGTAGTGTTGGGTTTCGCTAGTTATTAATGAATATATGCTACATTCCAACAACAAAATAATAAGAGAGATCACATGAGCTCAAAATTGAATTTAAAATAAGAAAAGTTTAAGAGAACAACAGTTCCATTAAAAATAAAAAAGCACAACAGTCAGCTTCTAAATGCAATGAACATGATTTAAAATTCATGAAAAACAAACAATAATAGACTCTTTTTTTGGTTCTAATAGATTCATATGTTTTTCAAGATATTATACACCTCTTGTGTTTCTTTTTTTACACAATATATACACCTATTATTAAAAAATAAATTTTATATACTAATATTTATCTCTAGTTTAGAATATGAAAAAAAAAAATTCCTTCAAAAAAATTTATCTTTAGTTCAATGATGGTGGAATACATTTTCTCTTTCCACTTTTAATTCTATTTAGTTTAATAATTATCACATAAAAATATTTACACAATCATCTAACTATATTTCACCTTATATTACTTTTTTTTGACAAATATTTACACAACAATCTTACTATGTTTCACCTTGATGCCACTTATTACATATATCACTTCTTACAAGATATCACTTGGGTGATATTATGGTTAGTAATATTGGTGACATTGGTCGACCATAACGTCACAAGTGGCTTTCTTCTTTCTCTTTCACAAGGGTGTTTTGTTTTTTTTACACTTGTGACATTGTGGTAAACCAATGTCGCTGATACTCCTTCTTACATCACGTTGTACATCTTTTGTATATATGCTCTTCAGCTCTTCTAAGTTTTTTTTAACAGCCAATATAAGTATATATCATGTGTGTTGGTTTTCTAAGAATATATATATTGGTTATAATAGAGTATATTTTTTGGGATCCTTTTGGCCAACTTGTCTACTAAGGTAGCTATAAGTTTTTGAGAAATGTCTTGATTCTTTTTTATTCAAAACCACCGAAAGCTACTATACATGAACCTATTAATTTGACAAAATGGCGATTTGTTCATTGTTAAAGTGTATTATTCAACAAAATAAAAAATTGTTAAGTAGTAGCCCTTAAATAACTTAATTATCTATTCTTATTTCTTTCCACTAAACACAAATATAAATATTCGATAAGTATCTTCAGCCAAAAAAAATTGTGAAATATTAAAAATAAATACAAGGAGCAATTACTGTATTAAAGAAAAAAACAGAAGATGCATGTTATGTTAGGAGTAGGGTGGGGAAAGGTGTGGTCTTGTCTTGTGCATAAACTAAAGAAGTGTCCACGACCTCAACGACACAGTGCAGAGTGGGCCACTATTTTAATTGAATGCCTCACTGCCTCTGACTCAATTGGCCTCGTGAGAAGAATCCTAAGATGTTTTATGCAATAATATACTAAATAATACAACGTTTTCTTTTGGTTTTTGTCCTTGGTTTTGATCCCTTCCCTTCTCTTGCATATCAAGTATGCATTGAAAATACCAAAATAAAGAAAGGGGAGAAAAGAGCAATAATTTGAAAAAAAAAGCTACCAAAATGGGACCAAAATTAAATTCCCTTGCTTATGATTATTTTATTTTCAACTTAATTGTTTGGAAAATTAAAGATTAAGTTGGTCAAGTGAAAAAGTATATGACCCAAATTATTGTCCAAGTAAATGAGAAGGGGGGAGTGCATTAAAAAGGCACAAAGAAAGGTCAAAGTGAGGAACAATGATCCCAACTAACAATGCTTTATTTCCAAAATAATAGGATGACAGAAGAAAATATGTCTAAACAAAGTTTGCCTCCACCAAGTATGACAAGATTCTGACAGGTCATGTTTTCCAAATAGAAAATAGTTGTGGTCACCAGTACCATCAGTAGTTGAATTTCACATTTTTTACAGGAATATTAGTTAGTACACTTCAGAAAAAGAAAAAAAAATCATCTCAGACCTACAAAACTTCGAATTATCATAATCTCTTTTATTAAAATCTAGAAGATTAACAAAAAAAAATAACCATTCCTCTAACCTAGCCTATGAAATCAATACTCTTTAGAAAAATTGGCAACTTGAGACATTTGTAGCTAAATTTATCGGCCAATCTGTGTGAGCTATGATTTTTAATTTTAAGAAAGTTTCGTTAACTTTTTTTTTCTTTCTATTTTGGTAAATAAAGTTAATGTCTACACGCTTTCCAAAAACTAAATTGAGAATGGATGATATTAATCTTATCAGTCGAGCGAATATCAGATTAGACAATTGTAAGAGAAGGTTTTTCTTTATTAAAGGAGAAGTATTGTTTACATGAATAATATATTGAATAAGTTCTAGGTGGTAAAAGTATTAAAATTGTTAAATTGAACGTCGTGATTAGAGTTCAAACCTGACTCCTCCCACTTATGTGTGTGATTTTTACTTACTATTACCATTTCGTCTATCTATACAAAAAATAAAAAATATTGAATACAAATTAGAATGGACTCAAAACTCAAGGATTAGATGTGTGTCATGTATGCTAATTTACGGGTCACTACATTTAGTTTGTCTTCTAGTGTATGTTACACTCGAATTTGGACAAAATAAATCATTAGGTCGGATACAATCGTTAACAATATGCCAATTTTAAATAATCTCCGATGTGTGAATGGAAGTGATCTACAACTATTTTGGAATCAAGCTTAAAGATTATATCATTAGGTCCTTGTTCTTGAATCCAAAGAGTAGCATCTAGCAAATCATATGCCTCACCTTCAACAACATGAAGTTGTGACTTGAATTTAGCAACTTTTGTCACGATAAAGATGCCATATTCATATCTTAAACACATGTCCATCCATACACCTTCAATGGAATGAAGCATTAACATAACACTTCAATTTCCCATGAGGTTTGCGCCAACTATCATCGTGATTCTGCACTATTACCTCCCTTCGATTTGCTTCCTTCCATTAGCTTAGAAATATTTTTGCTTCTTGAATAACGTTTACAGGATTCTCCATATTTTCCCACAATTGCAAGTTGCGACTTTTCCATATACTGCATAATATCGTGCACCATTTGTTGTGTTGCGCCAGTATCAGGTATGCTAGCCATCATCTTGAAGAAAATGTCCTTCATGACATCTGCATTTCATATTAATGGTTCAATTTTGTTCCAAAATCACGATCCTTGCCACATCAAAACAGCTATCAGACATGATATAAACAGGTGCCAATGATTGTCAAAAATTTTTGCACACATGATGCATGAATTTGGACATTGCATATTTCTTTATCTCTAATACGTTCCCACGTAGCAAACAGTCTTGTATTGTACCAACCTCCATATGAAGTTTTGACAATAGACGATGCTTGGAGGTTCCACACATAAGACCAATCTCCTACAACAATAAGATTTCAAGTATTGATAAGATCGTACATGGCAAGATGGTATGCGCGCTCTTGATAGTAAAGAATACACCTTTTTTAATCAGGCTACCATGTTTAAAATCATACTAGGATCCTCCTCATGTAACAAAGATTTCACCAGGTGATGGTCTTATTCTTTGGCTACCGCATCAGTCATACCACGTAATAGTTAATCGAATCAATCGCAATAATGTAAATATATATAGTTAATAGAAGTTTTATAACAATTTAAAAATATGTTCCCTTCTAAGACAACAATATCTGCCAAAATAAAATGGTAGCATAGGTAACAAAAAGGTTCGAACATTAACTATCAAGATACATTACGAAAGACTTCGTGATAAACAACATTTGAGGTCGTATTAGCTAGTATTCTCTCCATCTCCATCAATGATTATTATCTTCAAACATTGTTTAGAAGTGACTCTGGAAATTGCAACGTACAACTGACCATGCGAGAACACAGGACTCGGCAAATAAATTCCAACATTTTTAAGTGATTGTCCTTGACTCTTGTTGATTGTCATGGCAAATAATGTGCAATAAGGTTTTTAAGTATTTACTACTTTACCAAGAGTTGACTATTTTGGCATGGACTATGGTTTAGTACTTCAACATCTAATCATGACCTCTAATTTCAATTAGCAATAATGTGCAATAAGTTTCCTTTATTTACGATGAAAAATCATTAAGTTTCATAAATATTTGACTTGCTACATTGATACCTGTCAATTTCAAATTCGATTAGCAAAAACTACGTGGTAATTGTTCTTTATTCTTCATGAAATATCATTAAGTTCTATAACTATAATTACTTTTTTCTTTTATTCGAATTTCAATAGTCAACTCTTCTATTTCGTAAGCGCAATAAGTTTTTTTTATTCACAATACAACATCATTAAGTTTCATAAATATTTTGAAATTTGACTCGTTACATGAATGACAGTCGAATTCAAATTCACAATTACAACATAATGCTTTGTAGCGCACGTAGGTTTACTACTTTACCAAGAGTTGACTATTTTGGCGTGGACTATGGTTTAGTACTTCACCATCTAATCATGACCTCTAATTTCTATTAGCAATAATGTGCAATAAGTTTCCTTTATTCACAATGAAATATCATTAAGTTTCATAAATATTTGACTTGGTACATGGATGACAGTCAATTTCAAATTCGATTAGCAATAACTACGTGGTAATTGTTCTTTATTCTTAATGAAATATCATTAAGTTCTATAAATATAATTACTTTTTTTCTTTTATTCGAATTTCAGTAAGTTTCATTAAGTGCCTGCACCGTAAACAATTGAAACAGATAATGTAAACAATCCAACACGTATGTTTTCCTTAAAGACAATGGCATAAATTTCATCAATTTGAAAAGATAATTCGAAAACATGAAAATGGATCCATCTACATAAACCCTAAAAACTGAACTCCATTAATTGCACTGCAGAAATCAAACTCTCACAACAGTTGGGCGCTTGACTTGAATATAAATGGCGTCGTTCATGCCAGCAAGTCGAAACCCAACTTTAACCATGACACATTCCTCAAGTCTGCGCGCCAGAACCATTATTTTCCAACCTCCACCAAGCTTGATGCGGCGATGTGGCCTGGATCCAAATATAGTGATACAATTCCACTTGTTTCCACAATCATCAATCATTGTCAATGAAGTGGTCTTTTCCCGATAGTTAAATCACACAGGCCCTTGTAAATAAGCATCTCCATAAAAATTACAACTTTAAACACAAATTTGTATATCATATGATAGAAATGTCTCAAAAAAAAGCAATGTAATATAAAAACAAAATACAATAAATCCAGAAGTGACATCATAACCAGTTAAATACTTCTCCCACCAGATTTGAAAATTACGTTCATCATGATGGAATGTGAGGATTTCACTTATGACCGGAACACCTTCATATGCAAAGGTTGGCACGATAACTTTTTCAATTTCAAATTGCATAGAAGGAATAAAAAGATGAGGATCGACAACACCACTGATCGATTAATCACATTAATCTCAAATTGTCAAGCACCATTAAACACCATCACAATAGTTCCACCCAAACGGACATCATAAAAGTCGCATATGGTATTGAACCCAATAGTTAAAAACACGCTATCACGTATCAGTAATCAGTAATCTTGCAACCATAACCTCAAACTGGTTGTTGTCAGGGTCAATAAAAGTTACGTAATCACCTAATGATTTGCCAAAATCAGAGACAAAGGTTTGTGGCAACATAGCATCCTAGAAACACTTTAAATAAGATGAATGTAAAGAACAAGCTCGCTAAAGAAGAGAATGGAAGAAAAAGACATATAGAGATTTTATACTAGTTGATAAAAATATGTTGTTTCATCTAATCCTCCCTTTATAGAGAGATTTGTCTCGATACAATAGAGGACTTAATCCTCTACTAACAAGTATTCTTTTCAGCCTCTTCGTGCAATGTGAGTATTCTCACTCAACCTCCCAAGGTCTTCGACTTCTACTAGAAACTTTCAGATCTTCCCAAATAAACATTAGCCAAGTTCGATAAAAAGAGGGTAATGGTAAAAGATGAATGTTAGTAATACATATTTTAACACACATTTTTTAACACATTTAATTCACATGGATCCCACAAAATCATGTGGGTCTCATATAAATTTGGTGGGACTTATGTGAATTTTAACCAATCAAACAGAGTGTGTTGAAAAATGTGTGTTAGAATGTGTGTCGCTAGCATTTCTCATGGTAAATATATGTTACGACTTAAAACCAATTTATTGCAAAATATATAAATAAAAGACTAACTAGTTACAAACATCTAATATAAAGAACTATAAAAGGTAATTGGCCTAAATTAATATTACATGAGATGTAAAAGAAGACAATATCTTTAATTTTTAGTCCAAGTATACAATTTTTCAAAAAAAAAAAAAGTCTTAAAATCTTCTCTACTTTGAAATGTAGCACCATCATCCCTTCACCTAAAAAAAAATATTATAAAAAAATAAATATAAAGCAAAGTACGGAGTGACTTAGCTTCACATACTTTTCTTTTGGGACATGCTAACCAGTGCCTCTGAGGCGCTAGTTAAGAAAGTAAAAAATATAATCTTTTTATTGAAAACAATTTTTTTACTTTTATAAAGTTTAACATACCATTTTTCATCAATTTCTAATACAATATTTATATGTTTGTTTCTTTAACTAGTGTTTCAGATGTACTCTTTAACATTTCTCTTTTCTTTAACATTTCCCTTTTCTCAAAAACGATAGACAATTGTTCTTTAGCCATCCAGTAAGGCCGAACACTTCTTAAATCAGGTGAACCGATTTAAAAAGTGTTTCAACTGATTTCCAAAATCGCGAATAACAGTTAACTGTTGTTCGATGGATGTTTGAGACTAATTGCAATCATTAGGTGTCTAAAGAGCAATCGTCAAAGCTATATGCGTGAGTGGACATTAAATGGGTTATCCTTGGACAAATGAATGGAATGATGAGCCAAAAGAGATGAGATAGGCCCATTAACAGAAGGTTGTATTGGGCTTTTATGGATTGAAGTCACGTTTATTTTCTTGTTCTATAGGGTAATTTTTTAAAAATAAAATATTACCAGAAATAATTGAATTATTTTTTGGTCCAAAGAAGTATTTGAATTTTGAGGTATTGATTGGGAATGATATACACCGTCTTTTTAAAGATAATGATTGTTAGAAAGTGTGTTAGAAAGAAGAAAAAAAATGACATATCTCATATTTTTATTTTGTCAAGTAGGTTCGAACTCCAACCTATACATGTATTATGCATTATCCCATAACAAATGAGTCAAGCTCACGGTGACCACATATCTCATATTTAAAATACAACTCGTAATATAAATCGTCCCACTTTGACCTGCAACTTATAAATCGTCACGTAATTAAACATAAGTTTTATAATTTTATGTATTATATATGTTTACATTAAAAATATATATATATATATATATATATATATATATGTTCTTATCACAATTGGTTTCACAAATTTTTTAGAAATAAAGTGAATTGAACACTCACTTTAAACTCATCTCTCAATAATATATGAAATGATTTTGAAGATGAATTTCAGAGTTTTAAATCAGAGAAGCATCCATTTTGTGTACTCTGCAAAATTACAATTGTAAATGGTGTTCCATGTACTGTAGAGAACAGCATGCGTCACTTGAAGTCTTCACAAAAATTTTAGTTTTTTCTTCGTGAATGATTCAAACATAAAGGTGTATTGATTCGTGAATAAACACATCTAAACATTGTGCAAAAAATGAATATGCCCCATCAAACAAATTTTATAACCAGCATGGTCCAAGTTTTACGCAATTTAGGTCATTCAAACTAATGGTGATGAGTTCGATTTCTTATGAGCGTGGAGTCGTGGACCGATGTCAGATTGGAAAAATTGACAATTTTATTGTACTATATAACAAAAATCCAGACCATTAAAAGCATTTAGTGTCCATATAGAATCAGATGAGATTTTAAGAGTCAATAAAGTGTAACGTGCTCATGATAAATGAAAACAGATTTCTTCATCTATCTATTAAAAAAAAGAATGTGTTTGATATCAAATGTTTGTTAGTGACATTTTACCTGTTCATAACTCCTTTGTTTTTTTGACATCATAAGTATCTTCTTGATTTTGACACATTCTTGGATACCTTGACCACTAGTATAAGTTAGATGAAACCAAAAAAAGAAAAGTGATCTCCTATATCATTTCAAACCACATTTTACTTTGGGAAACTTAGATAATTATTTGATCCTTTCTCTTTTTTTTCCTTTTTAAAAATAAACTAATTTGATCTTGAACAACTTATTGAATGACACACATAAACATAACATGGCTACCAAAATGTTTTCCTAAAACATGTTATAAATGTATTTATTAAAAAAAACATGTTATAAATATTATTTTCAGGTGTATGATTGATATTGCTTTGTGTGCTGTTCCATGCCTTGGATGAATGGAGTTGTGGCCTCAAATTACTTAAACAATATAGAATGAAGAGAAATAAGAAACTTATGATGATAAAAATTTGTGTGTAAACTTCAGCTACAAGACATAAAATTATTGGCTTTTAGTTGACTAGTGCTGGTGGCACTGAGCTGTAAATGTGATGCCATACTTCATCAATTATATCAACCGTGCAGCTACACACATTTTTCTTCTTTGTTCTCTTTGCTTGTTTATTGTTTTCTTTTATTGACAAATGGTTGTTTATTATATAAAGATTGAGTAGTTGACTAAAAAATAATTAAAGGAATGTAGTAGCTTAGAAGACTATAATAGTAAGATGAATAATTGAATACTACAAATTTCATGTGCTATATTAGTTGAAAAAGAAGAACTAGTATTAAATATGAATTGCATTTGGGAGTGTTTTGAAGGCTAAACAGATGAAAAGTTATTTGACACAAGAATAGTATTATTTCCCATGTGCTGCATGCCATCAGTCTTTGGACAATTAAATGTGAAATGGAAAAGAAAAAATTTGTTTTGGAAAAGGATGAAGTCTTTGCTGTCAAAACTATGAAGATTTACTTCATGTCCTGACATTGTTGCCTGCATTACAATTACAATGTCCTTTTCATTTGTTGATGACCACTGAAATGCCAGCCACTCAACATCAGAAAGTTGTTATTTTTTTATTTTTTGATTACTTTCCTTTGTCCACTTCTGTGTTGGGAGACAAATTAAAAGACACTAAATTTAATAAGCAATGATTAGGAGAGACTCCTGAATAATTAAGTACTTTATATTTTCTATTCTAATTCTATTAATCATTATCTTCGTAATCGTTATGAACATGTGGTTGGCATCATAGCAAATGGTTAGAGGCTTGATATCCAACGATTGCATCGAGACAAAATCCAGATGGGGTGGAAGGGAACTCACCTTATGTGTCCATGTTTTCGGACGGAGAGTAGTTGTTTCGAAACAACATGGGATACTTCGTTCCTATAACATGGTTATTTAAACAAATATTCACTTTCATTTTCTGTTTTCAGTTTTAACCTCAAAAAACTCGTTATAACTGGTAAAAATATCACTTACAAATCAAGGGAAACTTAAAACATATTAAAACAAGATACAATCAAAAATGAAAACAGAAAAGGTTTGCTCATATGAAACAAATCTGAGGACTTTCCTGTGCATTTTCTGTTTGATATGTTGTGTATAATAATTAACTGTAAACAGTGCATCATTCTGAAATTTCATCTTAGGTCTCCCCCTCACTTAAATGAATGAGCAGAAATGATGGTAACTGATCACCAATGTGCCCACAACATTTATACCAAGCTATCAATTTTCAACCATGTGAAAACAAAAAGTAAACACAAGTTAAATCACATCAAGAAGTAGATGCTAAAGTTTTTTTTTTTATTCACACTCGGTGGAACTTGACCAAAATTCATGGCATAATAATCAACACTTTTGACTCCTAAATTAACACCACAATGAATCATGAAACAAAACAAAAACATTACTGATGTACACAAAAGAAAAAGGTGTAATTAGAAGAATTTCTGATTACAGTAAACTAACTTGAATATGAGTGGAACAACTGCACCTAAAGATTGTGCAAAAAATGTAGTGTCAAGGTGCATATTCATGTTCAAGTGTTGGTTGTGTTCTTGTAACTGTTGCAGCAGGTGCTTTTGTTTCTCCAACAGAAGCCATCTGAAGAGTTTCTCCTGAATCTGCAGCCCTCTCCATACCTTGCAATTTCTTCTTCTGTTTGTATTTGTTTATACACAAAACTAGAAATGATAACAAAACCAACAATAACAGTCCCCCAACAACAGAACCAACAATAATCCACACCTTTTTACTACTCTTCTTCTCACCTTTTCCATGATCATGTGGTGTAGGAGAAACAGCTGGTCCAGGAGCACCATTGGACTTAACCACTATAGAAAAATGACCTTGTTGTGAAGTAGAACATGTGTTACCTCCTTTTACATTGCTGAAATTGGAAGAACCTTGCAAATCAAACCAAACACATTTTGCAACAGTTCCATGAGGTAATGACGTAACATCTTGAAACTTGATCAAAATGTTGTCACCAGAAGCATTTACATTGAGTTCTGATAAATTTGTAGCTGACAAATTTGCAGCATCATAAGCTAATAAACCCAAAACCGGTGCCAAGTAAGTGTAATTAGGCAAAGGATAATACTTGTTTGACAATTTACCTAGATTTTGATACACGAAAATCAATCTTTCAACATAAGGACTCACAATGAGTCCATTGGGAATTTCAAACTCATTGTACATGTCAAACCCTTTTCTCCTTAAACTTCCACTCCTTAATCTTAATGCTGCGACCTTAACTCCGGTTAAATTTGAAGGAAGTTGAGTTGCATTGTAAACAATACCTGTTTTCGGATTCACCAAAGCCTTGTAAGCATATTGTTGGAGAATTACATCCAAAGCCTTTGCTTCTTTATTTGAAGAAGATTGAGCCATAATATGAGGAAGTGATTCAAAGCACAGAAAAGCAATAAGCAAAACAAGCATCATTGTGCTTGGATAAGGAAACTTCATGTGACTCTTGGTCTATTAGGTTTTCACCTTGTACTCAAAACTATAATTCCAATGCAATATTATAGCATATACCATCAACGAATACTTGACAACAAGATTGTAACTGAAGGAAATGCAATAAATTTCTTCAAAAGGGGTCTTTAAAGATTGAAACTTGTTGGCACGTTTTGCTTTGTTAAAGAAAAATATTCACTTGAGGGGTATTAGTATTAAAGCAGCTTTGAAGATTTCAACCGTTGCAAAATGCTAATCTTTTCTCTCAAGAATCCTTGCATAAAGCAACAAGGCCAAATAAGTAAAAACTCACTCAATATACTTGCCAATCTTCTTCTAGTTCTAGTCTCTCTCTCTCTCTCTCTCTCTCTCAATAAAGTAACAATTTTGAGAACAATAAAACCAGAAGAAACTGAAAATCAATGTTGTAGATCAAAATGAGATTCTGAGTAGCAGATCCATGACCCTTTTAGATTTCCTTTGATATTCACCAAGAGACAAGGTAAATAAAGATAATTATTACCTTAAAAAAAACTGTCTTTATTTGAGGGTTTTCAACAGCTGTCACCTATGTACTTGAACTGAAAAACACAAACAAAGAAACACCACAGCTTCAAACTTTGAGTGTCTCATCTAACAAAACAAGAAAGCTTCTTGGTTTGTGTATGCCAATAATCTTCAAGAAAATCATCACTCCTTGTAGCTTAGAGCAAACAACTCCTATTGCAAAAAGCTAGTGGACAATGACATGTCCCATTTTTTTTCTTTTATAGTTTGAACAGTGAATGAATGTGAATGAGTTTATAGTGGAAGAGAAAAATAGGCTATTTTAGTGTAAAAATGCAAGCTGGGTTTGTGACTTTTTGAGGAAAGAGTGAGTGAAAGAGAAAAGAGAACAAGTAGAGAGAGAGAGATAAGTTGTGAGTTTTAGAGCTTTAGATGGACACTGGGGGGGGCTCACCAACCAAACAACCAGCAAAGAAATAGTGATGAATGATAATAAAAGACAGAAAGGCCATGTGAGAAAATAAAGATCAATGGGAAACAGAATGAAAGTGTTTATGTTCTTTAATATTAAATGTTTTGCCAACTTAAGTTGATATTAATAAAAGGCACATATGTGATACGATACCGATATGATATGACCATGATACATTGATACGAAACAATTTTAAAATTCAAGATATGATACGGTTGATATACTTTAAATTAGAGATTAAAACTTAAAATACAACTCTGTTGGACTAAAATTCAAAAGAAAAAAATAGGTGAAAAACTTGGGTCAAATAGATATTAAGGAGTATAACAATAAGGCACATCAATAAAACTGTCTTCACATTACAAT
>Ga0099826_10000649_pt1 | contig 17944 bp, 8 predicted proteins | sample Mtrugardesep15_FD_76830 | JGI IMG/M metagenome (GOLD analysis project Ga0099826, IMG submission 76830) | Root nodule microbial communities of legume samples collected from California, USA - M. trunc garden sep15 | ecosystem: Host-associated > Plants > Roots > Nodule | place: USA: California... | reverse complement strand
TGCAGGTTGTTGATCTCAGCAGCTCTGGACATTCAAGTCTTCAGAATGTGAAGGTACATAGAAAATCATCTCTGTGGAAGATTTTAACAAACTCATTGAATTCTCAATTTCCTCAACAAACTGGTGTTATTTTGGCAGGCATGCAACAAGTCCTATGAAACCGCACTACCCGAGATTCAAGAGGTTTTGAGATCTGCATGTGAAATGCACAAATTACCTTTAGCTCAGACGTGGGTCTCTTGCATCCAACAGGGAAAAGATGGCTGCCGGCACTCTGATGATAATTACACACACTGTATATCTCCGGTGGAGTATGCTTGTTATGTTGGTGATTCCTCGGTCAGGTTTTTTCATGAGGCTTGCATGGAACATCACTTGTTAATAGGTCAAGGTGTTGCCGGGGGTGCTTTTATGACAAATCAACCGTGCTTCTCAACCGACATAACTTCTTTAAGCAAGACAGACTATCCACTGTCTCATCATGCTAGGTTGTTTGGATTGCGTGCTGCAGTTGCCATTCGACTCCGAAGCATTTATAGTATCTCAGACGACTATGTTCTTGAATTCTTCTTGCCTGTAGATTGCAATGACAGTGAAGAACAGAAAAAGATGCTCACATCATTGTCCATGATTATTCAAAGGGTTTGCCGCAGCTTGCGAGTTATAACAAATAAGGAATTGGAGAAAAATAACTTATCATCTAATGAAGTGATGGCCGTTGCTGATATTGGATTTGCTACAGATGCAATTCAGTTGGAACTCCAACACAAGAGGATGGCTGTCTCGTTGGATGGCGAAGAAAAGTTTAATGAAACAATGTCTAGAAAGTTCTCGAAACAAAGGCGGCAACAAGAAAGTCTTACTTTAAGAGGAGATGTTGACTGTGGTAGGGAGTGTTCTCCTTCTGTTGAGGGTAACTTCTTGTCAAGTTTGGGAGTAAATAGAACAGGAGAGAAAAGACGGGCCAAGGCAGAGAAAACTATCACTCTTCAAGTCCTTAGACAATATTTCGCTGGAAGTCTAAAAGACGCTGCGAAGAATATTGGCGGTAAGCCTTACACACAAGCATTCTATCTTAGATTTTTGTTTGCAAACACCATGGTTCCACTATATTGTTTAGTTGTACTGAACATATAGGCAAAATACATCATATTGCCCTTTACGGTGTTCGATTGTACCAAATTAAGTTTTTTTGTCCCAGATACATAATGTGACTAAAAGGAATTATTTGAGACAAAAAAAAAAAACTTAAAAGGACTAGGTACAGTTAAGCAACTTAACAGGATGTATTTTGCCAAACATATAGCAAAACCTCATGGTCTGAATGTCCCTTCTAACATGCTTCCCAAATAGGCAAATATGCTCATGTAATAAAACCTTATGGTCTGGAGTATCCCTTTGTGTGGTTCAGTTCTCTGACATAATACAATTTTCGTGTAAGTAATTTAATTAGCTCTAACCTGTAAGGCCAAAAAAGAAAAATAATTGATTATATCTAGTTTTTGTCAAGCAAAATTGATTTTAGATATGTAGAATTGATTTTGACATGTTTGGATGTTAGTGAGTAGAATTGATTTTGCCTCCAGAATTGATTCTAACTTGAAATTAGAATTTGGAGCTTTTGCCTCTACAATTGATTTTTAGCCATGGGTTCATTGTTCAACTCACTTTTACATTAAAGTATCCAAACACAAAAATAATTTTTTACATTTAATTCACTTTTAACCATACTCAATTCATTTAAAATCCATTTTTGTCGCTGCAGAACCAAACAAATGCAAGTGTGTTTAGTTTATTTGTAATGTCTAGCCGAAGTCTTTCATTAATACCATCTGTTGAATTGAATTTTTCAGTCTGTACTACAACTCTGAAAAGGATCTGCAGGCAACATGGTATAAAGCGTTGGCCTTCTCGGAAGATAAAAAAGGTTGGCCACTCCTTGCAGAAACTTCAGCTCGTCATTGACTCGGTTCAAGGTGCCTCTGGGTCATTTCAAATTGATTCCTTCTATTCGAAATTCTCGGATCTATCATCTCCAAATTTATCAGGAACCACCCTAATCTCAACTCTAAATCAAGTTGATAATCCAGTCTCATTAAGCATACAGCCAGATCGCGACTCATTGAGCCCAGAAGGTGCATCGAAATCACCTTCCTCTTCATGTAGTCAGAGTTCCTATTCAAGCCATTCCTGTTCCAGCTTGTCAGAGCAACAACACCACACAAACAGTGTTGCGGCTGGTAACAAAGATTCATTGGTTGGTGAAGATTCTGTCGATGTTGTGTTGAAGAGAATCAGAAGTGAAGCCGAACTTAAAAGCCTGATTCAAGATAATAAATCAAAACTCATGCCAAGATCACAAAGCCAGGAAACGCTTGGTGAACACCCGAAAACCGAGTATCGCAAGTCCTTATTAAAAACCACTCGCAAAGCGTCTCAAAAGGAGGATGCTCATAGAGTAAAAGTTACATTTGGAGATGAGAAAACCCGGTTTAGGTTGCCAAAGAATTGGTGTTATGAAGATCTTGTGCAGGAAATTGCTAGGAGATTTAATGTAAGTGAAATGAGCAAATTCGATATCAAATATTTGGACGATGATTATGAATGGGTATTACTAACTTGTGATGCAGATTTAGAGGAGTGCATTGATGTTTCTCAATCTTCTGAGACCAGTACCATCAAACTTTGTCTGCAGCCCTCCAGTAATTTTATCAGGAGTTCTTTAGAATTTAGATAGAAAAGTCCTTTTGTGATTGTAAATTACAAATCCTTTGTCATGCATGTGAATAATGTTAAGAGTAAGTCTTAGAAGTTTGTAGTTTAAAGCCAAAATTCCATATTTTTTTTTTTTGGGTTTAAAGAAATTGTATTATTTTGTTACAACATTGTAGGGATAAGCATTAAACTTGTGCCTATCCTTATTATATACTAGAAGCAATAAGCAGGTTCAACTTTTGTTTGTTTAGTTTGATGATGATGATGATGATGATTGATTAATACAAATTTTATTATTTACACCTTAATCTGAGTTGCTCTTGTTATAGTTTGACTAATGTTTTATCTTAACTGCTTAATTTGGTGCTTGGAATATAGACTTTTTGCAGTGTGACAGCACGTTCAAAGCATATCATTATTTAATTTGGTTAAGGACTATAATACTTCAGCTTTGGATTTCTTTTGAGATAAGCAACCCAAAAGGCAACAAATATTTTGGCATTTGTTTATTACATAAATGATCATGGTATGGTATATTTTAACTGAAACTCTATAAGATTGTTGTTTCCAACGCATAAGTCATGTGATTGTTATTTGTTGTCTAGATAAGATCCATGATGGTCTCACACTCACTAAGAAATTCTACCTAAGGAAGTAGTTAGTTGCTTTACAATTAGGACAACAATACTTTATTTATCAAACTCGGAGGTCGTACACTTTGTATGGTTCCCCTCAACAATGCTGATGTATATGATATAAAATTCAGATAAGGTATTGACTTGGTTAGAGAATTAGATTATTGGATTATACGTCGAATTAAGCTGTGGAGGTGTTATGACTGCGTGGTAGGAATGAAGCTACCAATTAGAGCTTCAATCTCCTAAACTCCAAAGCACCGGAGGGAGGGGTTGTATGCGTGCAACAGGTAAGGGTTTTAGCTGTAGGGGATGAGATACAGGATAAGCTATATATAGTGCCCGGAGGAAATGTCGTTGGTTTCAACAACAGGGCTAAAGGCAGAGCTCTTACGATAGATAGAAACCAGGGAGAAGTAGTTGAGTGATAGAGAGAGCAAATCCTCTACAACGAAGAGCAAGAAAACTTGATAATTTCTTCATAACTCATGAAACGCACGCAATCCAAATGGAGAATTTTGAGTAGGGGGATATGTACTTGAGGAGGAAGGTTATTCAGAATTACTTTCTTCAACTTGAGAAGAGTGTCTTGCAACTGAAAATACCACACTTAATTTAGTTTTAATAAGATCTTTGGGCCAACACACCATATCAAGTTCTAGGTTTTCAATTCTTCGTTCTAGTGCTGCGTTAATAAATCGGTTGATGTCGTATAGACTATCACCCTCACCCTCAGAGCACTTGAAGCGGAGTGATCTTATTGGTAGTATGACTTCTCGTGACAACACGACAGAGCATACCACATGACGAAAGGCGACGTAGTCTTTTTGAAGTTTTGACTGTCAAAGTCAAGATCAAGAACCGAGAGCCATAATGGCTTCCACCTCTTTGAGAGGATGCTTGTGGCGGCAGAGTATTTAGTTGGAAGAAAGGAGAGAATGCGTGAGAGAATTGAGTGTGGTAGAGTGCTAATCCTATCTTATGTTGGAATATATCGATCGGGGTGAGAGGAGGACGACATAACCTAATTAACCAATATTGCTCAGGAACTAGGTTAGTATGATAGGCAAAAACTAAAAACCCACAAATAAAATATTGCTTTTTTTTTTTTTCTATTGTTTATTTTACCAAAAACACATATGCTATCAAACATTCAATCCAAGCTAACACAAACCAACACCCGTTATGTACAGGGTTGGATATTATCCAAAAAAATGTGTAAATACAACCTAATTTATATACTTTTCATCAGTTTGGACAACACGTTTAATGAAGAGTGAATAGACAATTTGGTCCACAAATTTGTAATTCTCATTCAATTTTATATTTGAATTTTTCTGCGTTCGCAAGTTTCATCTATTCCTCAATTTTAGATGATATCCATGATAACATGCGACAGTTCAACTTTTTTTTTTGTTTGAAGAAGCTAAATTAGCCCACTCAAACTGACACCAGAGAGAATCGAACCTGAGACTTTGCGGAGAAGCACACTCCCAAGTCCCAAGTCGCGACAGTTCAACTCTTGAGTTAGAAACATATTACTTGTATCAGAGGGAAAAGGACCATGCAATGCCCACAACAATTATGTGTGTAAAATATCCCTAGAGAGAGATTTAATGTAGTGTGGAAAATTAAACTCTAAGTTAGTCACTTCAAACAACAAACTCTGCCCAACTCCCCGTGATATGGAAAATTCAGTTTTGATCAAAATTATATCCTCACCACCAATGTATTTATCAAACATTCACATCCACTACTGGGCAAGTATGCTTTCAACGACAAAGTTTTATTATATCATATTAAAATAAAGAATAATGCATCCACTGACCACTAATACCGGTATTTCAAGTAGTCAGCCAGGTTCTCAAATTGAACGTGCTCCATGCAAGACATCAAAAACTAACAGTAAATGACAGCAGAACCAAGTTAACATCCACTACTACAGTCAACAATTCATGATGTAAAGTTAACATCAACTTGTAATTTAGATGCTCAACTCCAACATAACTGTAACAAGCAATTTTTGGGATCCATTGCAAATTTATTACAATAATAAACATGAATTAAGCTTCTCTACCTGAAAATAAATGACGAACCCTGCAGGACGCGTGGAGTGACACAATCTTTGTCTAGTAGCTTCATACATAGAGATACAAAAAATTATAGTGATTGAGATAAATAAAAAAATCAATAAGAGGAAAAGTAAAAGTAGAGAGGAGATAGAATGTAATTGAATTAGAGAAGAGCTAATATATGTTTGAAAATCTATAGAGGACAAATAAGACAGACAGATTTCATGTCTTTGAATCATCAATCGATCAAAATGAAACATCCTAGCCTTCATCAATCAAATATAAGTTTACATCCCCTTAGGCACAGAGATAGTCTCCGTAACATTTGGTACTTTGCATTTACATCTATGGAGCAGACACTGTGAATTGTCATAGTACGTAGTACTTTTGAATTTTGCATAACATATTCTGCAAATTGAAGTTCACTCTCTCTGCCTTTACAATTTCTAAACAAACAAGTTCTTAGTTGAGATGAAATGCATTCCGGAACAATTTGTGGGTCCTGCCAATTGTCCTCCTCAATTGTTTGTCTCATTATAAGTGTCTCATTTGAATTGTGAACTGTTTTTAAGAAATAGATTAACTATATGTTAAATTCAATCATAAAACAAGTTTCATTTACTAAAACACTATTAGTTGTAGTTAGTGGAGTATTTAGGTAGCTTGAGAAGATACAATAATAAAATAAAAAATGGTATACTATTGAAAAAATATATATAACTCAGGTTTGATGTTTCATTAATATTCTAAAGTGACTTAATTTAAGACAACGGAATATTGCAAGTCAAACGCTTATAACGAGACAGAGAGGAAGGTATATTTAAAAAATTAAATCATCAAATATTATCCTAATCATATGTAAAAGCTCCTGATGAATGCTAAAATGTTGAAGTTTGGGACTATGTTGAAGCACTTCGAGTAACTACCTCCACTTCTCATCCTTAAAGTTGCCGAAGAATAACTCCATTTGAGTTAGACTCCGAAAAGTTGGGACTTGAAGATAATTAGGCCATTTCTGCATGAATATTATAAAGACAATAGATTAGAAACCAATCATAACCCAACGATTTTAAGATTTAATTCATATACAATATCATAATGTCACTGTAATATTATTTTCAATTAATCATAATAATCATATGACTTTAATCATAATTATTTATGAAGTCCTCATACATGTTGTGAATTGTTTAGACTACATAACTTTCCAATTTCTATACAACTACACTATATCAAAATTAACTCTTACTTTAAGATTAAGAGAGTAAAAAAACATTAAAATTCATACCATTTTAACACTCAGAGTCTGTGCACCCGAAAGCAAAAAGAAATAGAAAGGAACATAATGTAGAGGTCCAGAAATACTAGCTCTCACCAACTTGGGCAAGCATTTACTCGTTCTACTGAGTGGAATACTATCTGGAACAGTCCAAGGAATTACGTATACGCCACTTGTTTGCAAATCCTCTACAATGGGACAGCCTAAAAATAACTTGATAATTTCTTCATGACTCATGAAACGCACGCAATCCAAATGGAGAGTTTTGAGTAGGGGGATATCTACCTGAGGAGGAAGGTTATTCAGAATTACGTTCTTCAACTTGAGAAGAGTGATTGTCTTGCAACTAAAAATACTACCACTTAATTTAATTTTAATATGATCTTGGGGCCAACACACCATATCAAGTTCTAGGTTTTCAATTCTTCGTTCTAATGCTGCATTGATAAATCGGTTGATGTTGTGGATGTCGTATAGACTGTGGATGTCGTATAGACTATCACCCTCAGAGTACTTGAAGCGGAGTGATCTTATTGGTAGTGTGACTTCTCGTGACAACACGACTGAGTATACGACATGACGAAAGGTAATGTAGTCTTTGAAGCTTTGACTGTCAAAGTCAAGATCAAGAACCGAGAGCCATAATGGCTTCCACCTCTTTGAGAGGATGCTTGTGGCGGCAGAGTATTTAGTTGGAAGAAAGGAGAGAATGTGTGAGAGAATTGAGTCTGGTAGAGTGCTAATCCTATCTTCTCTTGAAATAGATCGATGGGGGTGAGACTCGTGAGAGGAGGACGTCATAACCTAATTAACCAATATTACTGGGGAACTAGGTTTCGATTGTACTATACCTAATTATCCAATATAAATAAGGACACAAAAGTGAAACTGTCAAATGCAATTACATAAAAAAGATTCAAAAGAGAAGGCATGCCTTTATATATATAGTAGGCAGCAAGCAGTGGAGGCAGGCAAAGTTTGGTTATTAGGAATCGTAAAAATGAAGAGACGTGATACCTAAGTTTAGCTTTATATACCTACTAGGTTAATATGATAGGCAAAAACTAAAAACCTACCAAAACATAATTTTTTTTTTCTTTTTCTATTGTTTATTTTACCAAAAACACATAAATGCTGTCAAACATTCAACCCAACCTATCACAAACCAACACCCGTTACGTACAGGTTTGGATATTATCCAAAAAAAATGTGTAAATACAACCTAATTTATATACTTTTCATCAGTTTGGGCAACAAGTTAATGAAATCGAACTAAATTGGTCTACAAACACCCCTAATTTTAATAGTGAATAGACAATTGGGTCCACAAATTTGTAGTTCTCGTTCAATTTAATCTTTGAATTTGTTTGCATTCGCAAGTTTCATCTATTCCTCAATTTCAGATGTTATCCATGATAACATGCGACGGTTCATGTTAGGGTTCTCAAAATTGGCAATGTAGCAAATGGATAATTGCAAATTAATTATTGAATGGAATTTAAAATTGATAGATGACAACCCAATTTGATTTGGTGTTCTTAGTACATAGAAGAGAGAAAGAAAAAGATGAAAGAAGACTAAGTTCTAAGACTAAGCCATTATTCTACTAGAGAGTACCAAAGGAAGGTAGAGATTTCATGAATATTTATGATGAGCATGCTATATGGTGTGACAAAATACACAGCGAAAGCATCCCGAGTAATAACTGACCAATCACATGTTGCTTTTTGGTGGAATACGAGGAGGAAAAAACGGAAGTTAAGAAATAAACTCCAATTAAAACTGGCCAGCTACTGTGGGAAGGATTCGGGAAGAAAAATTTATGATTGACCCCTTTTAATATGTGGTTAAGATAATATTTTCTTTTTACTTTGTTCTTTCGATAAAGTGACACATATCTCTTTTCATTAACCGCTTTATTGATATTCTAACAGTTCATGTGGATTTTAAATCACCTTCACATATACATGTGCTTACATTATAAATGTGTATAACATCCTTACTCTTAAGCACACACCTACCAAATCACAACAATTTGCTAAAGATTTCAAACATATATACATAATTTCAATCATACTTCACTATTTTCAATTCATTCCTTAAAGATTCAACATAAATGTGATTTGAAACTAGGAGTGACAATGAAATGAGCCAACCGAACGTTGTTTGGAACTCGACTTGAGAATCAACTCGTTGAACTTGGTTTATGAACCAAATGAGTTAAACTCTAGTTGGAAATTAAGTAGGTTAACTAAAACATCCTAATACAATGATTTGATGTTGAGGAAAAAATCGATTGAATGAACACGGCCACATCATTAGAAAATAATTAGAACATTTTGAAATTATATTATAAACATATCATCGTCAATGTTTGCCAAGGAAAGAGTTTCATGTTGATTACTCAAGCAAGTAAAGAACGAGAAAAAACATATCACTTGTATCAGATGGAAAAGGACTATGCAATGCCCACAATTATGTGTGTAAAATATCCCTAGAGAGGCTTGATGTACTGTGGAAAATTCAACTATAAGTTAGAAACTGCAGTCACTTCCAACAACGAACTCTGCCCAACTCCCCGTGATATGGAAAATCCCATTAATGTTTTGACCAAAATTATATCCTCACCAATGTATTTATCAAACATTCACATCAATTACTGGCAAGTATGCTTACAACGACAAAGTTTTGTTATATCACATTAAAATAAAGAATATTGTATCCACCAAGGTATCTTTAGGAATGATATATGTGAACAACCAAATTGTAAACAGTTCACATAATATGATAGTGATCAAGATAACTAAAAAAAACAGTAAGAGGAGGAAAAAAATGGAAGTAAAAATAGAATGTAAGAATTAGGCGGAAAAAAATAGAAAAACAAGACAGAGTTCATGCCATCGATTAATAAAATAAAAATAGAATGTAAGAATTATATATATATCCTAGCCCTCATCAATCAAATATAAGTTTACAACTCTTTGGGCACTCTAACATTTGATACTTAATCTTGCTATTTGGGACAAATGTTAATGTCTTTCAATCACCATAAAATCTTGCTATTGTATATGTAGAATCTAACAAAAAAGCTAGACAAGGAGGAATTATAAATATTCAATCCCTCATCACTCATCAATCAAATATCAGTTTACAGCTCCTAGGGCACTCGGCTAATTTCTTTAACATTTGGTGCTTTACGGTTAAATCTATGGAACACGCACTGCGAATTGTCATGGCACGTAATACTTTTGAATTTCTCTTCCTTCCTTTACAGTCTTTAAACAAACAAGTTCTTAGCTGAGATGAAATACATGTCGGAACATTTTGTGGGTCCTGCCAATTGTCCTCGTAAATTCCTTCCTCCATCTCCTACAATAAGACGGAGGGGTATTAAGACATGTAGAGGTAGATTTACCAAATTAAATTAAATCATCAAATTCTCCTAATCATACCTGATGAATGGTAAGATGTTGAAGTTTTGGACTATGTCGAAGCACGTCTAGCATCCACCTCCACTTCTCGCCCCAAATTTTACCCTTATAGATGCAGAAGAATAGCTCTATTTGGGTTAGATTGTGAAAAGTTGGGACAGGGAAATAGAAGGGCCATATCTACATAATTTATAAACAATCCATTAGAAACAAATCATGCCTAAAAACTTTTAACATTTAATTCATATACAATATCAATGTCAGGGATACAGAACAAACATATTCATATACAATATCATACAATGTCAGGGATACATAACAAACGTTAAAAACAAAAAGATCATACCTGTTTAAGACTCAGAATCTGTACCGCCGACAGCAAGAAGAAATGGATATATAGGTTTGTAGGAATAGTTGCTCTCACCAACTTGGACAAGTGTTTGATTCTACCACCAGGAGGAATCATTTTCATTGTTATACGAAGATTTACCTTTCCGTGTACCTATAAATCATTTGTTTGCAACTCCTCTAGAACCGGACAACCTAAAAGAAACTTGCTAATTTCTTCATAACACATGAAATCACACTATCTAAATGGAGAGTTTGGAGTAGGGGAATATCTATTTGAGAAGGAAGGTTATTTAGATTTACACTATTCAACTTGAGAAGTGTAAGAGTCTTGCAACTGAAAATGCTAGGAGTTAATTAATTTTTTAAATGATCTCTCGGCCAAAACCTCATTGTAAGTTCTAGGTTTTCGATTCTTCGCTCTATTGCTCCTCATTGTAATGTCGTTGATGTAGTATTGACGACTGCAGCACTTAAAGCGGAATGATCGTATTGGTATCGTGACTCCCCGCATTAACATGACTAGTATACAACATGACAAAAGGTTTCAAAATCTTTGAAACTTTGGCTTTTGAAGTCGAGATCAAGAACTGAGAGCCATAATGGCTTCCACCTCTTTGAGAGGGTGGTTGTAGGGGCCGAATCTTTGGTTGGAAGAAAAGAAAGTATGTGAGAGATAATATTGAGTCATGCAGAGATCTGATCCTATCTTCGGTTGAAATTGACCGATGGGAGAGAGAAGAGGACGGCATCGCAGATCAAACCTGATTAACCAATATTGCTAGGAAACTAGGTTTCAATATCGTTATTACAGGTCTTCTGTATAAGGACAAACATAATTACCAAATATAAGGACACAAAAGTGAAAGGGCAAGCAGTGGCGGCTAGGGAACACTCTCTTCCATAAATAAATAAATAAAAATTAAACCTAGTTTAGTTTGGCTTTATATACTAAGGTTAGGTTAATATGATATGATAGGGAAAAAACGAAAAACCCACCCATAAAAAATATTTTACGACTTTTTTTTTAATTAATACTAAAAACACAAATGTTTTTTCCCCTAAAAAACACATGTTTTTTTAGAGAGAAAAAGGCATAAATGTTAAGTCCAAACTCAATTGACAAAATGCCGAAATTATTAAGCCGGTTGCAATGACCAGGGTTCGAACCCCGGTACCTCCACTTGTGTATGTGAGTTTATAATGGTTTTGCTATTTTCGTCTATCTACCAAAAAAAAATATTTAAAATCAAAATTGTGTATTGATATATCTAAAACAATCAATTAGGTCACTGAGGCCGAGTAACGCTTCTCAATTTTTATTTTTTTTAGGGATTTCATGCTTCTCAATTTAACAAAAGGATTAAAAATTTAAAACATTCCTCTTAGTGGGGTTGGGCATGGCGCATGCATGCTGCTGCTTAAGAAAATGGTTTTTGTAGACCACCTTCGTTCCCATCGCTCTGCACCTTCACCTAGTGACAGGGAGACAAGTGGTATGGATTTGAATTTTGACAATACTTTGGATGATTTCGTGATACGTTTTCAGGTTTTGACGATATATGACAGTTTTACCTGTCAAAGACATTGTTCCTACTAAAGCACAACATGCTTTGGCGAATGCCCATTTTCATTTGAGTAAAAATAATTTTTTAGCGACGTCAATATGTTTGATTCTTTTCTTAAAGGAGTGCTAGCTAACCGTATAAGCGCACCTATATTAAGATGAAACTAACTAATTTTAGCGGAGGGAGTGCATGTTTAGCGAGTTATTAGTGGAATTCATTTTAGAAACTTTTTGAATGATGTGATAAGAAAAGTAATATGTAAATATAAGATCCACTTAAAAACCGCACTTGCAATAAATATTAAAATCTTGGAAAAATAACCCATCAATTTCAATGAAATTAGTTGTTTGAACCTCATAAGAAAATTAAGAAAAGAGTCAAACATCTCGATGTTGCTAAAAAATTAATTTTACTCAACACAATGAGAACACATTTGCTTAGTTTATAGCAAAAACTCAACTTAGCAAAATTGTGCCTTTATACTTTTTATTTACACTTAATTTGTTCAAAACATTAATTCATTTAATGTTAGTTGCGTTTTCTCTATTGCTTTTCGCTTCTTTTTTCAATAACTCGTTAAGCAACTTAATTGGAGTTATTCTTAGGCTATCTCCAATAAATATTCAGTTGTTGAAATGTAAGGATGTCATGTTACTAGTAGAGTTCATTTAGCAAACTTTTAGAATGTGGATATATCAGAAAGATCTGATGATTGAGTTCAAAAAAGCAAATGTGTACGCATAAAATCCACTTGGGCTCTGAATTACAAGAATGTGGAAATAAGAATCGATAATGAGAGGCAATAGTGCCAAGAGGAATTAAATATATTGAGAGGCTGCCTAGAGGAAAGGTTGCTGCTTGCACATGACATACCCTTTTGCGTGGACGAGAGGAAATACACCAGTGACAAACTTAAGAAACACAAATTCTGAATTTATACACTTTGTTTCATGTAGTTACATATAATACCAGCATTTCATTTAATAAAAACTGTCATAAATGATAGTGATCGTAGATATTAAAAAATAAAAAATAAAAACAATAAGAAGAGGAAAAGTAAAAGTAGAGAGTAGCTACTAGCTAGAATGGATTTGACTCAGGCAAAAGACAATATATAAAAACAGACACAGTTCATGCTATCAAGTAGTAAAAAAGGGCAACTCGGTGCACTGAAGCTCCCGCATACACAGGGTCCGGGAAGGGGTCCCACCATTTGGTGTATTGTACGCAGTCTTACCCTGTTTTTACACAACAGACTGTTTACATGACAACAACTTTACCAGTTGCGCCAAGGTTACCCCTCTCATGCTATCAAGTAGTAAAATAAATAAAAATAGAATGCAAGGTTTATATATATATATCCTAGTCCTCATCAATCAAATATAAGTTCTGTAATATTTGCGACAATTGTTCATGTCGTTCGTACACCATAAAGTCTTGCTGTTGTTCATGTCTTTCCAATCCCTCATCAATCAAATACCAGTTTACAACTCCTAGGGCTCTCGGCTAATTTCTTTAACATTCTGTGCTTTGCAGTTAAATCTATGGTACACGCACTCTTGATTGTCATGGTACGTAATACTTTCGAATTTGTCATAACATACTCTGCAAATTGAAGCTCACTCTTCATGCCTTGACATTCTATAAACAAACAAGTTCTTAGCTGAGATGAAATGCATGTCGGAATATTTTGTGGATCCTGCCAATTGTCATAAATTACATTCTCCATTTCCATTTCCTGTAATAAGATGGAGGGAGGAGGAAGTATTAAGATATGTAGAGGTAGATTTACCAAATTAAACTAAATCATCAAATTATCCTAATCATACCTGATGAATGGTAAGATGTTGAAGTTTTGGACTATGTTGAAGCACGTGTAGCATCCACGTCCACTTCCCGCCCCAACTTTGACCGTTATGGTTGCAGAAGAATAGCTCCATTTGAGTTAGATTGTAAAAAATTGGGACTTGAAGATGGACGTGCCATATCTATATGTATTATAAAGATATTACATTAGAAACCCATTCATACCAATGTCATTGATACGAACAAACATTAAAAAAAATAATATATCATACCAATTTATAACTCAGAATCTGTACTGCAGACAGCAAGAAGAAATGGATATATAGGTTTCCTGTAGAAACAGTTGCTCTTGCCAAATTGGACAAGGGTTGAATTTTCCATGGAATATTCTTCGTTATCTGAGGAACTGAATGCACATCATTTGTTTGCAACTCCTCTAGAATGGGACAGCCTATGAAAAATCTGATAAATTCTTCATAAGACATGAAACGCACAAGATCCAAATGGAGAGTTTTGAGTAGAGGAAGGTCTACTTGAGAAGGAAGGTTATTCAGAACTACGCTATTCAACTTGAGAAGAGTAAGGGTTTTGCAACTGAAAATGCTAGGACTTAATTTAACTGTAATATGATCTTCGGGCCAACACATCATATTAAGTTCTAGGTTTTCAGTTTTTCGTTCCACTGCTGCGTTGATAAATATATTGACGTCGTTGATGTCATATAGAACATGATCAATATGACATTTGAAGCGGAATGATCGAATTGGTTGTGCCACTCCTCGCGACAACATGACTGAGTATACGACATGGCGAAAGGTGTTGAAATCTTTAAAACTTTTGCCATCAAAGTCGAGATCAAGAACTGAGCGCCATAATGGCTTCCACCTCTTTGAGAGGATGGTTGTGGCTGCGGAGTCTTTGGTTGGAAGAAAAGAGAGTATGTGAGAGACAATTGAGTCTGGCAGAGCACTGATCCTATCTTCGGTTGGAATTGATCGATGGGGGTGAGAAGAGAACGGCATTGAAATAATCTAACCTAATTAACAAATATTTCTTGGAAAAACTAGGTTTCAATATTGGTAATCCTATCTTCGATTGGAATTGATCGATGGGGGTGAGAAGAGGACGACATCGAAATAATCTAACCTAATTAACAAATATTTCTAGGAAAAACTAGGTTTCAATATCGGTAATCCTATCTTCGGTTGGAATTGATCGATGGGGGTGACAAGAGGACGACATCGAAATAATCCAACCAAATTAACAAATATTTCTAAGAAAAACTAGGTTTCAATATCCGTAATCCTATCTTCGGTTGGAATTGATTGATGGGGGTCAGAAGAGGACGACATCGAAATAATCTAACCGAATTAACAAATATTTATAGGGCAAACTAGGTTTCAATATCGGTAATCATATTTTCGGTTGGAATTGATCGATGGGGTGAGAAGAGGACGACATCGAAATTTAACAATGTTTTAATTTTCAAGAACTAAGTTAGACAATATAGCAAATCAAGAGAAAGAGAAAAAAAAGAAAGAAAAAAGAAGGCAAAGATACAAATAATTACAAATTGATATAGTGTTCCACGAAATCGTATATTTATAACTTTTTTCAATAATTGTATATTTACAACCTAATAATATGTTTTAAAAAAAATTCTTCAAAAAAAATTCTTTAAAAAATTTGTTTTTTTTTCATAAGTCTTATAGCTCAACTGACATAAAATACCGAAATTGTCCGGTCGGAGACAAAGTGTGAGTTTATAATATTTTTTTAAAAAAAAATTATTCACTAAAAAATAGGTGAAAATTGATACCAATATTTTTTTTTATTAATTATTCATTAAAAAATAGGTGAAAATTTAATTTCTTCAGTTTATAATTGAAATTTTATCAGAATCAGTCAAAGTTTCTTTTAGACGGGAATCAATCAAAGTTAAATAAAACGAAATACTTACAAAATTTTGTTAATTGGATTTCATGGTTGCACACCAGCACACTCATTTTATTGTGCACAACCATAACTATATACTCTTATGTGTTCTATGATATTGATGAGTGACTTAGTTTGATTATGTACATTATTCACATAATTTATATTGACCATATTTTTCTACTAATAAATATAAAGACCAATGATAAAATAAAAGATGTTGTTTGATTTGTTTTGATAAATATTTTTTAAATATCAATTTTTTAAAAATTTTGTTGATAGATAATTAAAGATATTGTCTCGTGAGCTTAACTCACTTGGTACGGGACATTTTTGATCAACAAGACTAAAGTATTTGTTTTAAAATTTAGACCATGTATATCAACTTTAGTTAATTCAAATGTCTCTCATAAATAAACAGTACAAGGGGTATAAAATAAATGGCATTCGTGTCTCAATAAATAGTACTATTCTGCTAAAATAAATGGCATTCGTGTCTCAATAAATAGTACTGTTCTGCCAATGTATTCAATGGTAACAGTGACTAACAGAAGAGTCAAGCATATCTCCATCACTTGCAAATCAATGTTTTAAGTTTCCAAAGATTTCAACCGAACCTTAGCCCGTCACTGAGTATTTAGTCGTGTAGCACTCCAAAGTTTTTACAAATTAATTTTACTCAACATAATAATGAGAACAGATTTGCAATAGTACTAGCAAAAGCTCAACTACAAGCACAATTATACAAGAAAAGAAAGGTTATATGTCAATCACAGTTGAACAACCCATCCACTTTCATTCTGTACTCTAATGATGCAACAATTTAGCGACTGCTTCCCTGTACTTTTTTATTTGCACTTATTTATTAAAAATATTAATTCATTTAATGACGATTTGCTCTTTATCTATTGCTTTTTTTTTTCTTTCAAAAACTCGGTTAAGCAATAAACACGTTTTTATCGAGTTATTAGTGGAATTCATTTTTATAAACTTTTTGAATGTGATGAATTGGAAGGATGTGATAAGAAAATAAGCAATGTGTACACATAAGATCCACTTAAAAACTGTAGTGCAAGTGCAGCAAATACTAGAATCTTGGAAGAATAACCCATCAGATATATAGCAAATAAGAAAAGATAATTAATTACAAATAACAATATCGGTTAAACTAGATATACGTTAAGTATTCAACTGTAACAACTAGTGACAAAGTATTACTGAACTTTCCTTTCTATATTGCCTATGTTTTTTTTGTACTTTACAGATTTTGTGAACTACTTGCGGACAACCCATCATCCAATGCTTTGGTTTATAGCTACGAAGAAGTTGATGAACGATCTTCCCCTTGGTCAGTATTTGTACATCTTGAAGGTGGACCAAACATGCTTAATACCACCTGCAGCAAAACGAAAAGCATAAACATATGTTAAGAGTTTCAAAACCAAGTTCAAGTTTCAACGATGGAAACCCAAAGTGTATCTGCAGCAGATGTACGACAAAAATGAATATTCTTAATATGACCAACAACAAAAAAACAGAAAGTCGCATTATATTCTAATAATCATTATTAAAAGCACCAATGGGAAGCAAAGTAGAACCATTGGCCGAAAATAGAATTTGGTTAAACAAACAGTCCGTTTGGTTCTGCGTCCGTTATTAAAAGCACCAATGCAAAATGTTGTGATTTTTAGAAGCCATGAAATTAAGCTTTTTCTGATTATTAGTGTCCTGTAACAGTGAGTTACACCGTAAAGTCATTCTATGAATAGAGTTATAATCTTAAACTCTTAGGATTAATTTTAAGTTACTTATTCTGATTATAATCATTTTACTTGATGCATTAAAGAAAAACTAATTAAGAAGATAATATCACTGACCGGCAAGAAAACAAGTCCGTGCAAAAAACCAAGAAGTACTAATGACAAGTACATTTGAAAGTAATAAACCTACAAAAGCAAAAATTAGTTATTGCGCACATATATAATATACCACAGTCCAACCAAAAAGAAGAGGATGAACTCATAATACCACAAAAACTTCTGTTCTTGAGAAGCAAAGAACGATGACTCCAACCAACTTTGTTAGTGTGATACCACTGCAATAGCATAAAGTGAATATTGTTTAGAAAAGAAACCTTACTTAAATTTAAGGCAAC
>Ga0099826_10000648_pt1 | contig 17945 bp, 8 predicted proteins | sample Mtrugardesep15_FD_76830 | JGI IMG/M metagenome (GOLD analysis project Ga0099826, IMG submission 76830) | Root nodule microbial communities of legume samples collected from California, USA - M. trunc garden sep15 | ecosystem: Host-associated > Plants > Roots > Nodule | place: USA: California... | reverse complement strand
TTTTTTTTTTTTTTTGTCATTATGATCAATTTGCATATGAATTTCCAAGATTCATATATATGGTTTTATTTCGATACAACCGCTTAATGTTTAAATCTATGTCATTCACTCATATTTTATATGAATTTTTTATTTGATGCTTGAAAATATATATGCAAACGGGCCAAAAGACCTAAAATAACATGAGAACAGATAAATGACGAAAACCGTTATCTAAAATTAAGTTAAGTAACGACGGGTGTAATTTTGCATTTATTTATCAAAATAATTAAAATATAATATTTAAAATGATTTATTTTCTTAATATTATTTTTTTGAAATTAAAACCTTTCTGTATGAATTGGACAGTCACCCATTAAAAATTGTTTATTAATTGATTTAATCGGATTTTATTCGATGTATAATGGATGGCTTGAGTTTTATTCATCTATTTTTAGTAGATAATTTTGATCCATCCATTACAATCAAATACAAGTTTATTTAATCGATCCATTTTCAACCCTAATCTCAACCACGATTGAGCTATTTCCAGAGGTTTTTATTCACATATTGTTCTGTTAATTTTATTTATTCACACAAATAATTTTGAAAAGGAAAGAATGTAATAATTTTTTTTCTTCATTTTTTTTACAACACAAAACAAACAGGCACTAAATCACTATTTATGCTTTTATATTTATTTTCAAAACTGCAGGTCTTACATTAATCTAGGAAAATCCCAAATGCATGATGTATTTTTTGGTGGTGGTCGGGGTTCAAACCCTAGACCTTATATATATTATGCATTATTCATTCCAATTGAGTTAAGCTCACGAAGATAATGTATTTAGGTTAGACTAGAATGAATGTCTTAGAATAATGCGTGATTAATATCTGCGACTTGGTTGCTAATAATATAATAAACGGCAATGTTACATGGTAGTGTTTTATGCATCAGACTCCTCTGTTTGAGCTACATAAACTGTTCTGAACCACCGTGACAAATTAATTAAGAACAGCGTGTACACAAAGTAGCAAGTGAGTGTCCAAGTAACTAGTCCCTACACATAGAATAGAATTCATTACAATTTGTGTCAGAAAAGTAGCACCGACACTTCATATTGTTGTCGTGTTTGGTGTAGTGTAGTGTCAGACGCTATACGATACTGACACAAGTAATTATGTTCAATTAATTCATTTTCTCTACTTATTAATGTGTCAATGTGTGAGGATGTGTTAGTACTTAGTAGTTCATAGCTCAAAACTCTTGATTGTAACTTAAAGATAGTTGGAACATGAACTACCTGGCCAAAGATTTCAATGTTAGCTTGAGGATAGTACCAAAGGTGAAGGAACCTGAAAGAAGAAAAAGAGATGTAGTAGCCATCGATAGTCATACAAAATTTCAGTGGGAGAGGAAAGAGTAATGCTTTACTTCATTAAGGGTATCTCAGCTAGTGGACAAGCAAACCCAACAACGCATGAGAGGGTGAAGCCTGGCCATGTTCCATTCAACAAAAACCATAGGAACTCTGCTGCTGCAAATAATATGTAAGCCACGACGTTGTCTGCTATTCCGGCTTTGTATAGTTCAGCACTCAACTCTATGAACAACGCCACTAATCTAAGACGAAAGAACCACAAATTATGTTTGATTTCATACAATGCCTTCCGATCTAAAACTTAATTAAGAAGTGCTAATTTATAAGTTATACCTGTAAATTTATGATCAAATACCAATTTGATTAAATTGCTTTGATGTTTATGTTGTAAGCTATTGTTATAAGCTAGTATGAATAGGTTATTGAAAAGAAGTTATGAATATTTTCATGAGAGTTTTAATGAAAAATAACTAAACAAATTTATGGATATTTTTGTAAGCTCTACTATTACAAGTTTATAAGATAAACTCAAATAAGCTCTTTAAAACGTAATCTAAATTGCAGTGAGTACTTACATCAGGGAGGATATTGTTTTGGTTAAACTTCCCTCTTGAACTTTGTTTAAGACCCTCTCGTCAAGGTAGAGTTGAAGCAAACCAACCGAGCAGTAAAACAACCCCAGCAAGGGAGGAACCTATCAATATCAATTTGAACAAGACAGATAAAATTGCATCCAATTATAATATTACAAGGTAATATGTGAAGGGTTCTTTCTTCCATCGTTATCGCTACTAAAAGTGCATTCAGACCGCATAATTTATCCAGAAGAACGCGTATAAACGCATAATTATATGGTTTTTTCGAATGCATACTGAAATTGAAACCTACCCAGATGTTTGTATGAAGTGGACCAATGTCAATAGCCCCAGACTTGTACGCCACAAGTTCCACTCTCGAATGGAGTCCATCGAGAAGTGGACCAAACACGAATCCTGCGCCGAAAAGTGAAAGTGACACACGAGGCCATGAAGTTTTAACACTAGTTTGGCTCTGCTGTTTGACAGCACGGAGCAGACCCCGTTTGCATACTGTGTGAGTTTGAGTATGGAGTTTATAAGCCTGAAGAGATGAAGGGGAACCAGATGAAAGAAGGTATTGCATATTACACCTTTTGTGCGAGCATCGAGTTAAACGAGGAAGAAAATTATTGGTTTTTGGGACATGAGAAGAGAATAGATGAATTCTTCTAATATTCCACGATGTTGATTCAATTTTATCAAATCCTGTTTAACTCTGTCCACATAGTGTGTTGGATGATTTAGATTCTACAGTATGAGAACACGATCAGTGGTCCAACACAATGGAAGACGTCCTTTTCAGGATTTCCAATATAAAAGACCTTGAAATTTTTTCTGGGTACAAATAGACCTTGCTAAGTTATTGATTAAAAGGTTCTCTTTACACCTTTTTCTTCAAAAGAAATGTTTTTTAATTAAAAAAAATGATAAAATCCCATACTATTTTTTGAAAAGTCAAATAATTTAAAAAAAATTAATTAGTTATTGAATCAGGATATATCCCTGTGAACTTTTTTCATTCAACTTGCTGCAGTTCTTTGCTATACTTTTTCCCATTTTACAGGTTACATTGTTAACACTGATATTTGCCTGCGAGAAACTCACCTACATGGAAGTATTGGGCATGTCAAGATGACATATACCCTGTTACTGAGGCAGTAATCCTTTAACTAAGGCTATTAGGCTGCACATCTACTATTAGTAAAAATCACAATCAAAGTTTACCTCTGTTCAGCTAATCTGGTTTTCTCTATTTTCCCTAGAAAGGCGTTGTGCATAATGGTATCGCACAAACATTGTGCTAAAATGATGTGACGAGCACAAGAAAATAAAAAGTTAAAAAAGCTCATCAATCAGCCATTCCAAACTTCATTTGCTGTTATCTTATTAATTCATCATAGCTGCCATTAATGCCAAGGCGTTTCAAATGAAACACCTTCATTAATCTTAGTGTTTAAGAAGAAAAAAAATTGATTTTTTCAATGATTATGAGGAAGAAAATGAATGTTGTTTTCCTTTTGCAAGTTCTATTTTTCATTCCCTTATAATATTAGGCTTGTCATTTGTTTCATTAGCTTCCTTAACAAACCAATTTCTACATACTTATATAATAGTTTCGGGTTTAAAGGTATTTTGACAGATAACATAAGCATCTGCAAATTTCTGGAATATTCACAACTTCTAATCCTAATTATGCACAAATCCTAATAAGCTTGGTTGGTCGATAGCACCTGGTGGCTGGTATCACTCTAAAGCTTCACCAGCACAAAATGAAGTTCACTTTCTCTGTGGGGATGTATTTGATGAAAGATGTGAACCTCATTGCTCCATGTAGCACTGAATATAAAAAACTAACAATAATTTTCTAAACTAAACTACCCACAATCAGAATTGCCAGGAGTTTTGAATTCACTGCTGCTTACTACACGATTCATTATTCCTATCAAAAGAGCACTACAAATCGCAACACCATTCCAGTTGCCACCTAACAGAAAGCATGCAAAACTCATTTAGTGACTACAGTGGACTAACAAAGCACATAAAGACATTAAAGCACAAAAGATTATACAGAATCGAACAAAAGGTTGGTGGTGAATTGAAGCTCTTACTAGGGGAGCTAAAGATCTGAAGCCTTTAGTTTTTTCTGTCTTTTAGATTGGGCTGGTGATGATGAAGTTTCTGAATGTCGCCCAGACGCATTTCCAGGTAACATTTCCAAGATAAAATAAATAAATAAATAATGTGCTTTAGCATTGGTCTAAAAGCATGTAGGAGAACAATAAAGAATACTTAAACATAAAATACAAAAAGCAGATATGTACCTTGCGCTTTTGATCCCTTTTACCGATTCTTTCCCCTGAAACCAGTTCATTGCATGCATACAATTAAATGATATGTAGATGAAATTTCTAATGCTTAGAGAAAATCAGATAGCAGGTGAAAACAAAACTAATCTGTTATTACCCCCCGAACTTGTGTTATCTGGAACAAATGTCTGATCCTGATCTCCGTCTCGATGCAAACGCTGTCAGCAGTTTAAAAATCACAAGCTCGTGATTTGAGAAAATGAATATCATATGCTTAGAGAATCATACGTCTGAAATGTTAAAAACACTGAAAGAAAATGTACCAAAATAAAAATTTAATTAAAAGGAAAAAATCTAACCTTTGGTGTTCCTGTTGTTTCGCAGTGTGACCCGTCACGAAAAGATGAACCTTCAGCCTCCTTATTTTGCAGCTGAAACAAATTAAAGACATGGTCTATAAAGTTAGTGAACAAACCAATGTTGGTGTTGGTAATCCTATAAAATGAAAATGACATTTTTCATTACGTGGACATTCTAACTAGTAACTAGTAAAATAATTAAACTTTCTTCACATAGTGCACCTGTTTCTGAAGATTCAGCAAGGTTAGTATTTCATTTCTTAGTTCTAGATGCTCTGCACAAACAGCTTTTGTTGGAACCCTTGGCTTCAAATTGACCTGCAATCATAGCACAAAGAAATAAAAAAATTATTATCGGGAACCACGGGTATTTTGCTAGGGTGATTGGACTCAGGGGCGGACCTGAACTAGGTCCAGGTGGCAAGTGCCACACCAGCCCAGCCAGGCCCAATAATTTTTTTTTTAATTGTACACAGCTTTTGGTTCAGATTTTGAACGTTACTTTAACAAAGTAACACAATAAAGGACCCACCAAGCAGTGTTTTGTTTGTTTATATCATAGGAGCTAGTACACTCTTTATTTATAAGCTAACTCATCTCTCAATATCTTAAAAGTGGCCGATGTGGACTAAATTTCTTCTTGCTTTAACCTTATGGTAGAGTATTTCTTTTTGGTAATGTGCAGCCAATCCTTTCTTATTCTTTAAACTCCCAATTTGTTTTTTTTTGGTAATGTGCAGACAATTTGTTTTAGGTCGTTTCTCTTTTTTTTATTTTTTTATTTTTATAAACTCTCAATTTTGGTTACTATATTAAAATTGAAATTGATTTTAGCTTTTAAGTTTTGGCTACAAAAAAATTATCTAGTTATTCGACAAAAAAACTATGCCCCACCAATATTGCGAGTCCAGATCCGCCCATGATTGGACCACATTCATTAATGGAAAAATCAGCTCAGTTAGGTCAATAAACATATCAGCAACATCAATATAGTTTGTCTTTCTGTAAAAAGCCTAATGAGGCATTTTGAAGAGCTTATTTATCAACAAAAACATACTGAGCCATGTTCGAGCTTAAATGAGCTTGGCTTATTTCATGTTAATATTATATATACTTAGTTTGCTACAAACCAAATATGTAGAATACAAAGATTTTTTTATTTTTGATCAAGTCCCACTACTAAAAGCTGAAACTGTTGAGTTAAAGTACACGAATAGTTTTATTATTGTATCTCTAACATGCACTTCCACACAAGAGCCATTTAAGTTTGAAATGTGAACAGTGCACAAACCCAGCTACCATGAGCTTAATGTTTTTTTCTTTAGAAAAAAATGGAGACAACAAGCATTAAATTCTAGACACACTTGATCATGGAAACTTTAAAGGCTTATGTCGTTTGTTTATAGCATTAATAATTTGATTGTATATCTGAATAATTATTCTCAACCAGACTATTAAGACACTACTTGAGCTAAGGAAAGCCAAGTCAAACTCTAAAAGAGCTGAACAAGAAACTTTTTTTGAAAGTTTAGCTCAATCATAACCACAATCTCAAAACCAAACCCCCAAATTAACCAACCGGTTAATGAGTCTCAGTTAAGGATGAAATGTTCGGGAGAACCCGAGTTTGATTCCTTACTGGAACAATCCTTGGCCAGACTTTACTTACATTCCGGCTGAACTCCGGATTACCATGGCCCATTTCCCCTAGGATCCGGAGGGTTAAAATAAAAAAATAAAAAACAAATCAATAGCTGAACAAACATTAAAAAATCTTAAGCCATCCTGAAATGTAGAATGCAAGGGTATCATATAATGTTATAATATTGATCAGGGGCTACTACATGACTACAACAGGGAGGAGAAAGGAAATATCAGAAATGCATTAAAGAGGAGAACAGACAAACCCCAAGTTCCTGCAAAGTTTGATCAACACGTTTGATAGTCCGAAGTCCAACTGATGAGCTTGCAGATTGCACCATTTGTTCAAGTGCATAGGTTCTTGAATAGACATAAAGCTGAAATGCATCTCACTATCAGATTATGCCGTGATGTGTAGATAATTAGACATCCAACAAATTCTTGAAAATTGTGTTTAACAAGGGAAAAGAAAAAGTTATTTCAGAGATTTCGTTCGATGTAAGTCTCTAGTCATCTACAGTCAATTTTTCATAAACTTGATCACGAAAATCCTTGCTATTCTATATTTATTGCTTCGGCTATTTCTTTTTTTGTGCTAGGGTAACAGGTGGAGGTGAGGAAGGTGTCAACAACAAGTATCAACAGAAAAGAGACATGGGGTGAATAATTGATAAACTTGTTGTTAACTCTTACCATGCGAAGAGAAGCTATGGTAGATGCATTATCGTTTGTTATCGTGGAAGGCACAACCATCGGCGGAAGTTGTGTATTTGATGGAGATACAGTTTCAGCGGGGTTGGCCCTCTCTGTAAAGTCTGCTGTAGCCTTTGAAGCAACATCCAACTCAAACTCTCGGGCAACCTAAAAGAAACAAAATCAAATACCAGATATCACTAATCACTGACACCGGTTCACCCAAAGTTTGGGTAATATTTATATTCCACAAACTTTGTTGCCCCAATTGATCCAATGAAACTATCAATAACCTACTCTCAGGGAAAATTTAGGTATTAAGTTACATGAGTAAACAGTTCTAATTTCATTCCCAGGCCTCTGAACAAATAAAAATAAAAAAAATATTTATATACAACGAAATTGGTTTATGCACAAAAACATGTAACATGCATCCTCCAGTATTTGAGGTTCACTAGCAGGAGTGTAAGAGAAAAACTAAGCAACAAAACATAATTAGATAGTTGCAAAACATTATCATTATTTTCATAAGAACCCTCCTCTTCACCTGTAATTATAAGTGTCATACAAATACAACCATTAAAAATTACCTTGGTCGTTATGCGTAATTCAGCAATTCTTTTTGCTTCGGCAAGCACCTGCATATAATACAGTAGTGAACACCTATATTTACTTCATTTCCTCTGAATGTATAATCATGGCTGCCATATGAATAATACTAATCAAAAGGGGAAAGAGTACAAACCACTTCATCTCTTCGCTCTTGTTGCTTTGTTTGAGAGAGGATCAGGGACAGAGCTCGTTTCCGCTCCATCTCTTGTGAAACGTTATATGGTTCCTGCATTAAGGAGGAAGAATAAGTAACTACGATCACATTGCAAAATCCTAATGCTGAAAAAGTTTGTTTTTACTAAGTACAGTGTGCTCAAAAGAACAAAAGAGAGTTTTTGCTTGATAAAAATGCACAGCTTGTTTAAAAAGTTGACCACACCTGAACAAGTGGATCCACTGCAACATCCCCAGAAGATGGATTCCTGGCAATTAATATAGCCCGGGATACTGCATGGCAAGGATATAACAAAAAAAAATGTCATTTTCTAATTGGCCAAACTATGAATAACAGAAAATGTAAACCGAATGCAGCATATATAGTTTGGTGAACACAATACACATACCACTATAATATCGATCCTTCAATTCTTCAACAGTTCGAGATGAAGGAAACCTATCAGCTATAACAATAAATCGGAGATTAAACCTCTCACACAAGTCAAACAGTTGATCTGTTTCCTCCTTGGTCCATTTCTACATAAATATAATTTCATGGAAGAGAGGAACACATTAAACACTTCGTAGCAGAGACAGATGTAAAAATACCCGTAGAATGTCAAGTGCATATCGAATTCCAACTCGTAAAATAAAGAATCAAAACAGCTGTGCATGAGGGTAAGTGGATTTATAAAATGGAAAGTACAGCAAAGTGTACATAAGATGCAGATGCAAAGTGACGGTTAGGTTCAGATAATATAGATCCTTTCCAATAGATCATATAATCTATCATTTATTCACAGCTAACTCGATCATTAGAGAAGTTTAAAAGATCTACCAACTAGCAAATAAACAACTTTTAAGTTAGGAAAATGCTAAAGAGCGCCCTTAGGGCATTGGTTAAAAAAAATATAGAAATACTGTATTGAAACCCATTTAGGTTGGCCTGGTAGTATTGGCTTGGGACCTTGGAGTTTGCTCCTCTCAAGGTCTCAGGTTCGATTCTCCCCGGTGCCAATTTCGGTGGGCTAGTTGAATTTCTTCAAAAAAGAAATATTGTGTTGGAAAAAATGTATTCAATTTTTTAGAAGTTTAAAAATTGTTATTTTCAATACAAAACTTCTATTTTTACCTCCTTAACTAGTTCCTATAGGGCACTTGTTAGCAAGACCCTTTAAGTTGTATACACCAAAAAGGCATTTCATGTACATTCTAACTATACATGTTATTGAAGACAGCAACATCAACCTTAACAAGATACATCACGTCAAATTCACTTCGTTGTAGCATTAAATATTGCAAAAACTGTTGTTTAAGCAAACTCAAAAGCAAAGTTCAATGCAATTTTATACATGCAATCTAGACATGATACCTACAGGATTTGCCAAATATTTCTCATACTCCTCATCTGTGTATCTTGTAATGTCAACAGACTGCATCAAAGCATGTAAACAAACATTAAATCATGTAAGTACAAGATATTTCCTAGAGTCAATATAGAAAATCAGAAAAAATCAGAGCAGGCATGAAGTTAAAGACTGAACCAGCACTTACCTTGTTATACTTGGCAAAAGAATAGTCCCCTAATGGTGGAACACTATTTACAACTTGAACCTGCTGCAATAAAAGTAGCCGTGATCATCAAACTGTGAATCAAATCACGAATAGGAAAGCCTATTTTTCAATTAATGAATCAAAGCATATCGTGAACATTATTAAAAAATGAGAAATGCTAGCGTCACATATTCTAACACACATTTTCCAACAGTGTCAAAACAAAAAACACACAGTTTCCAACACGCTCTCTTTGATTGGTTAAAATTCACATGGGACCCATCAAATTTATATGGGACCCACAAGATTTGGTGGGACCCAAGTGAATTTTAACCAATCAAAAAGAGTGTATTGGAAAGTGTGTGTTAGAATGTGTGACGCTAGCATTCTTCTTAAAAAAATTATTATATTTTCAACAAAGAAAATGTCAAAAAAGAAAAGAAAAACAATACCCTATATTTTCAGCTGCCCCTTTAGTCTCTCTGCTCTCGGCAGTTTTCCATACCATATCTAAATATTTTAGGTGTGTTTTCCCTCCCATTAAACACAGAACCCTCACTGTTGGGGCCTAATTGTCCTGCCAATGGAGGCTTGTCATTTTAGGAGTATTGGCAAGTCCCAACACTATTACCAATCTTCTGCCATGCAAGTCCATCCTGAGAGACACGTGATGACACGTCTACCATATCTAAATATTTTAGGTGTGTTTTCCCTCCCATTAAACACGCAACCCTCACTGCTGGGACCTTAATTGTCCTGCCAATGGAGGCTTGTCATTTTAGGAGCACTGAAAAGCCCCAACACAATTACCAATATTCTGCCATGTGAGTCCATCTTGAGAGACACGTGATGACACATATAATCTTTTTTGTTCATAACTTGTTTTCAGACCCCGCAGCAAACGAAATTCTTTCAAAACCCACTCGTTACCACATCCATTCCCCACCCCATGTTGATTTTTAAGCTCTCTCCCATTCCCCCGATATCTGCGTCGCTAAAAATGCAACAGAATTGAGGTTCTTGTGAATCTGGCACATAATTCTGGAAACCAAAGAAACACTTCATGCAATCTGTTCGGGTGGAGTAAGGATATGCATCGAAATGTGGTTGTTGACTATCATGGAAGAGACAATATTTCCATGATCCTAGATAACATAAATTTCACAGAAACTAACAGATGAACTTACCCAATGGTGAAGCTGAAGATCATCTTTACGAGCAGAATTTTTGAAAGGAAGCCATTGCCAAATGACCTGAATGGGGAAAAAAATCAAATGTGTGATAATAATGTCCTGAACCAATTATCATAAGGTGTTATGTAAAAGCATGTAATTGTTTTATATCTAACACACCTCGTACAAGAGCCATTTGGGCTTGAAGCCTAAACAATGTCCAGGCCCACCCAAATTATTGTTGAAATTCAACTTTTCTTATTAAGAACAATGAGATCAATAAGGATCAACCTCTAGAAGACTTGGTTAGGGAGAATCCAATACCATATCCATATCATTGATTGACTATCTTAAAAGGTTGGGTTATTAGGCGAGAGCAAATTAATGGTTCTATATATAACAAATAACATCCCAATGTCAGTTATTAGGTAAAACTTTTGATAGCATGTACCATCCACCTATCCGGTACTTTTCTTCTTCAATAGATTCTTAGGCATTGGTTTGTAGGTTCGTAAACACACATGAATGGACCATTCATGAACTCAACTACCCGAAAACAAGTGCCAAACAGTCTAAACCAACAAGGACAACAACAACAACCAAGCCTTATCCCACTAAGTGGGGTCGGCTACATGGAAACATCACTCTAAATCTTTCTTCATCGGTAAAGGAAAATTATTTAAATGGGTAGCCAAGTACCAAAGAACAACTTATTAAGTTATTACACACTTTATTTTTTAATTTTTGCTTTTTGAGAATCCTTTTTTTCTTCTTCCTAATAATGTGTCTTCTTATGGGTCAGTTTGGATTGACTTATTTGAGTTTATCTACTTGCATAAGTATTTGTCCAGCTGCTTGGAAGGGTTAATGACATGTATAAGTTATTTTCAGCTTATATCAAATTCAATATGCTCTCCAGCATAGCTTATAAAAACAGCTTATAGTTTATATGAAAACAATTATACTATATTTCATCTTATATTATACAAACAGCTTATACATACTGCAACACAAATCACAACTCCAACAAGGAAAAAAAATACCTTTTTGTCTGAAGGAGGCTTTTTTTTCAAGAGAGACAAATCAACTGCTGGCATAAGAGGTGCAAATCCACCAGTAAGTGCAAACATCTATAAATTCAACAACACCAGAAAAATCATTAAAAAAAAGTTAAATTGATTAAACCCTAAGTGCTTTTGTGAAAAATGAAAAAGTACCTCGCTAGAATTCTTCTCCTGAAGTGGGAAGGAAAAATTGGGTAATCCTCCGAGAATATTTTTCACATCCATGGAAATATGTAGGGTTTTCAATGTTCTATTGTTCCCTTTGAGTTGATGATTTTGATTTGAAGATCTTTTTCAATCCGAAGCGCCAAAGAGCTGCGAAAAATTAACCATTCCAGTGTTACAGCACACTTACTGTATGTATGTATGTACTTTTTTTAGCAACATATATTTAGATGAATTAAATTTCAACTTTTTATAAAACTAGACTTTTGGGTCTATCAACGGTGAGGAAATCTTTAACCCCTGAGATCATGGGTAAAGGAAAAAATTAGGTTTAGAATTAACAAAATTAATAAATAAGGATAAATTCACATTATTTTTATTCGCCAACAACCAAGTGTAAAACAACAATATAAAGATAGTAGAGCACATAAAATAATACATTAAGAATTTGTTCGCCGTGTTCAACCCAACAATGATCTATATCTATAGGAGAGAGATCTCAACTTCACTATAAAAGAGTTTATGAGTAATGAAATTTCATTTTAGCTTCTTAAAAAAACAACTAAAAAAATAAACATGCAAAGCAATAAAGTAACAACGCACATAATTCTTGAAGAAACCTAGCTGGAAATGATTAAACGTAACTTACTCAACTTTTTCACATATTGAATATTTTATTTTCTAAAGAAACAATAATAATATCAAGAGGATTCATCAAGCAACAATTCAGGAGATGAAGAAACGGGTCACTGGCTCACTGCAATAAGGATTTATTTTCTTCTTATATGCACTGTGCAGAAGAAGAAATGTGAGAGGAAGAGGTATTGAAAAGAAAATGGTATTACGATAGGGATGAAATAGTAATATTTTAATTATAAAATTTCATTCCATTAGATATATCTTAAATTGGAGGGAAAAGAATACCGAAGGATTTGATGGAATGAAATGGAATAAGTTCCATTCCACTTCGTTCATTTTTAACAAATCCAAATAATGGAACATAATTAATTACCACTTCATTTTATCTCATGACATCAATCTAAACATAGCCTTAAAACTCATGCTAACAGTGTGTTGGGGTTAGTATGTAATCAACAAACTTGTTTAGTTAACATGGCCTGATTAAAATCATACATAGATTTAAATCTCAGTCCACCATCACATTTGGCTCTCAACAACTTTTCCTTTCTGACCCAATGTATCCTCCTTCTGTCTTCATCACTCCCCCACCAAAATCTGCAGATAACACTCTCTATATGGTCACATATGCTTCAGGGATCTGGAAACAACTCATAACATAGACTGGGAGAGCCTGGACCACTGCTTTAGTCAAAACCCCTCTACTAGCAAGACAGCTTGTTTCCTTTCCAACCCTTTAGCTTATTCCATACTTTATCCATATCCATAATAAAACTAAAAGCTTGTTTTTTGGATCTACCAATTTGAGTTGGGAGCCCCAAATACATTATTCATTTATTTGATTCAATGTTAAATTCAAATTCGATTTATTTTTTTAAAAAATTCTCGATTTATTACAGTTTTTAAGAATTGATTTTGTTACACTTTTTTCATAATTTTATTTGTTTATTTGGTATATCTTTTTCTATCAATATCTCATTGTTTTTATTTTAGAGCATGTTATATTAAAATCAATGGAAAAAAAATTCATTAGAAAATGATTGTTATTTTTTTTTTCAAAAGAAAATTATCATTATGGTTATCACTTTTATATTCTTATCAAATACATTTTATTGTCACCCATATTTATCGATTTGACAAATTTGACTTTTTAAAAAAGACAGATTTGATTTTAATGTTTTTAGTATTATTGTAATGCATTTTATTGTAACAGAAGAAACAGAGATTATATAATGTTTATTGCGATCTATTTTTTCTCTCCTTCAAAGAGTATAATAGTTAGAAATTCACATTTAAAGTAAACAAGTGAGGATGTATGTTCACGGCGATGTGATATATATTATTCAAATGTCTTTTCATATTTGTTTTAGATGTTTAGGGATTAGTTTTTTCTTTTTGCAAGCTTTGAAATGGTATCACGTCACTATAGACCTCTAAATAGACTTTAATATATATGTACTCATTTCGTTTAAAATTATAAGACGTTTTGACTATTTCTCGCACTTTAACAAAGAAAATTAATTTTGCATGGAAAAAAGAAATAATGAGTTAGACCAAAAAATTGTGTGGAAAAAATAATTAATAAAGACAATTTTCTTTTTAACTTAATGGTGCTAGCTAGAATCATATCATATTACTATTATGGGTCTTGCTAAGGGCACTGGTTAAAGAAACTATAAATATAAAATTTGTTTTAAAAATATAAGTTTTGATTTTTGATTAAGTAATAATCACACAACTTTTTATAATTTTTCTTTTTTACTTATTTTAGTTGTTTAACTAATGCTCTGAAAGCACCGCTTAGCATTCTCCTACTATTATATATCAAACTCAAACATAAAGCATGAAATTCAAACTTTATAATGTGGTGAATGAACATCATGAATGAAATAAGACACATACTCAAAAACTAGCTAATTGCTCCAACGAGAGAGTGAAACTGTAGTTGGAATTGGAATTTGAGGTGTGAGACATGCAATGAGATACTATTGATGATTGAGACTTGATACTGAACGAAGTTGAGAATTTTCTTATTATACCATAAAAAAGAGGTGCAGTAGTAAATGTGGACTGTGGTGGTTAGAAAACAAATAAATATCGAGTTCTATTTTACAAGATTATCTTTTATTACAAATATAAAAAAAAATTAAAAAAAGAGTAGTAAAAATGTTACCATGTATTCAAGTAACATAGAGAGAAATTTGTATTGAAAATAATATGAATTTATCATTAAAAATTTCAGGAGAATATCAACGGATGCATTTAGGACATTTGTTTAAATATTAAAAAAAAAAAAGTTTGTAGTAAAAAAAATTGTGTAAATTGCATTGACAAAGATAACAACTTATATTTTCATGACAATTTTTTTAATGGATTTCCCAACTAATGCTCCTATAACACTCGTTATCAAATTACTTTTTCTTAATAAATATTTAATATTTATAGAATGTTTAACTATGCCATAAAGTTACATATTAACACGATAATTTAAGTTAGTTCAATTGATAAAGACAATGCATAATATATATTGTACGATTATGATTCAAACTCCGACCAACAACAATGATAGTACTACCAACTTCTAAGTAAAGCTTTCAATGGCCGAAATGTACGAATTAGTAGGCATGTGTAGTATTTTTGTTGGCTGAACTTTTTTCCATCACATCAGTGCATGTATGGTCACGTAGTCCTACTATTGATTATTTCTAAATTTCGTACTCTTTTGTAAAAAATATTGGTAACTTTGGTCGTAGCAAAAATGGCACAACACTATTCTGCTTTAAAGAATGATCATGAAATACACTGTAGGATTCTCCGAATACAATGTTAAGAGGTGGTGCTCATTACTCAATATTTATTTTTTTCTAACTACCACATTTACAACTGCACCTCTTTTTTATACTATAAATAAATGAATACAATTCTCAACTTCTTAGTTCACTCTCAATTATCAATAATATCTCGTTGCATGTCTCACACCTCACATGCTAAGGTTTCAATAACGTGTTGGATCAATTAGCTATTTTTTTAGTATGTGTCTTATTTCTTTGATTATATTTATCCATCCCATTCTTTGATCTTTTTCATTTTATTTTAAATATAATCTAAAGTTTGAATTTCATGCTTTATGTTTGAGTTTGATATATAATAATAGTATGATTTTTTAGTAAAAAATAAAAATATACTAGTATGATTCCAGCTAGCACCATTAAGTCAAAATAGTCTCTCAAAAAAAAAAGTCAAGAGAAAAATTGTGATCATTATAGTAATTTAATAAGCAACAATAAATGGACCAGGTTTGTATACCTTTTAATTTGAATTTCTTATCGTCTTGTTTGTTCAGGTTTTTGTTACAAAGAAGAATGAAGAGCTTTTCAGTTAAGGTTGAGGAAGGAAAGGAAGGAAAAAATGGCATGCTTTCTGTTGGTCCTGTTTACCGAAACCTTCTCTCCAGAAATGAATTCCCTCCAATGGATCCTGATTTCACTTCTGCTTGGGATATTTTCAGGCAATTCATTTAACTTTTTATAAGGTTTGGTGATTTATCAATGCATGATATTTTTTTGAATGATTATTTATCTTAAATAATTGCAGTACTTCTGTCAAAAAACATCCTCAAAACCGCATGCTGGGATGGCGTAAAATTGTTGATGGAAAGGTTCATCTTTATTTTTATTTTATTTTATTAAATTTTTTAGTGTTATGTAACTTAGGATATGTACTTGTCAAAGAGATGAGGTAATTGTTTTTGTTTTGTTTTTGGTTTATGTTCATAGATAGGACCATATGTTTGGAAGACATACAAGGAAGCTTATGATGAAGTTTTACATATTGCTTCTGCTTTAAAAGCATGCGGTGCTAAATCTGTAAGTGGTTGCAAAAGTGCTTCACTCATTATGTTTGATTTGAGTTGTGTGGAGGCATAATCTCATGGCGTGACCGCATGCATTCAACCACACCGGTGATTGTTTAATCAAGATCAGACGGTTCAAACAGTCCAAATTTCGTATTCGTATTTTAAATTGTAAATCTAGACCGTCTGTATCTTAATCAAACGGTCATTAATATGGTTGCCTCACTAAATTTTGACTCCATTTAATCCATGTCTATTTACATTATAGTAGATAAGTGGTTTCTCTTCCAATGAAATCTTCATAATGTCCATTATTGATGGTCTTATATAGGGTTCAAAAATTGGAATTTATGGATCTAACTGCCCACAATGGATTATCGCAATGGAGGTTTGTCACTTCTATTAAATCATTGCTTTCTTAAACTTTTCTCTATTAATTGTTTCTTTTATAAATGTTATCAAAATTCATAATCATATTGATTATAATATTGGCGTAGGCTTGTTCTGCACAAAACTTCATTTGTGTCCCTCTCTATGACACACTTGGTAAGTTCTTAGTTCTTACTACAATTGAAAATTCTTCTCTTTAACTTATTGTTTCACATTTTTCCTGATTAAGTGTTTTTGATGCAGGGTCTGGTGCTATAAATTTTATCATAGATCATGCAGAAATAGATTATGTTTTTGTTCAAGATAAGAAGGTTAAAGAGGTAATTAAGCATAAAAATTACTTTTTTTTCCTTGATACAAATATTTATTAATGTTGTATTTCTAGATGAGTTTATATAGCAGCAATTAATATTTAGTACTGACCAAATACATATATTGTCTGCAGCTTTTGAATGCTGACTGTAAATCCTCTAAGAGACTGAAAGGTAACTAAGTAGTTTCAATTTCAATACTGATATGCTCCAGCTAACAATTGAAGGCATTTATGTATTTAGATAAGTTTGGTTGTTGTGGTTACATTACAGCCATAGTGGGCTTCACTTCATTAACTGAGGAAGAGAAAGATGAGGCCACAAACGCTGGAATTAAACCATATACATGGAATGAATTCGCACAAAAGGTAGGTGTATGTTATTTACGGAATTTACTATCATTTACTTTATTGAATGATTAATGTTTCAACATCCTTTTATATTAGCTAGCTATTTGGAAAAGAGCAATATATATCTCTAGAAAAATAACATCAAGAATTCTTCAAGAATAAAGAGTAGTCAATCATAATGGACTATTTGTCACAATTTAAGGAGATGTGGCTGAAAAACAGAAAGTGAACAAATAAACCATACAATTAAAACTTGCCAACTATGTCTTAAAAAATTCTTGATGTTATTTTTCTATTGAAAAATAAAATAATCTAACTTGAAAGGAGTGGTACATGGGAAAATGAATTGTCTACAATTGAGATTTCTCTAGATTCAATTCATAAAATATACAAATTTAGATCCAAACATGCATTTTATTTTATTTGAACTATGTTGTGGATTTAAATCTCTTTGTAAGTTTGTATGAAATGGGAATTTGACAAAATTAAAGTGATATGCATGTACCTTCTGTTAGGTACCAGAGTAACAAAATATTATCACGCAGCTAAAATAAGAGACGAGAAAAGAGGAACTGAACACACAATATTTACGTGGAAACCCCTCAACAAATAAAGGGAAAAAACCACGGGGCAAGAGTAGAGAACTTTCACTAAGTGGAAGAAATTACAGGACCTCTCTCTAAATACAAGGAGAGTACAATTACCACTCTCTCTTATAAATAGGAGAATACAAATACAACC
>Ga0099826_10000646_pt1 | contig 17962 bp, 8 predicted proteins | sample Mtrugardesep15_FD_76830 | JGI IMG/M metagenome (GOLD analysis project Ga0099826, IMG submission 76830) | Root nodule microbial communities of legume samples collected from California, USA - M. trunc garden sep15 | ecosystem: Host-associated > Plants > Roots > Nodule | place: USA: California... | reverse complement strand
TCCTGTAAAAAAAAAAAAAAAAAAAAAACTACTAGTTTTTGTCCTTTTGATTCTCGATATTTTGATATTTTAGTTTTAGTTCATATCGATCAATATATTTCCCGTTCAACAAAAATATTTTAGAAATATTTCCTCTAATATCGTAAAACATATTAATTATATTTTTTTTAGAAGGAAAACATATTAATTATTTTGTTAGTCTTTATAGAGTGGCGTAAATTTTATTTATTTCCAGCAATTAGTTGTGCACCGAGATACTTTGATTCACCATTTATTTTTAGAGATTTAAACAAAATAATGAGGATAAAATTTTTTTAGAACTTTTCACGTAGACTAATTATAGCGAAAATATATGATTTTCTATTGTTCATGCATGCAGGAGGTAGAGTGGGGTGAGAATAGCATGATAGAGGCTGAGAAACGTCTACTAGCAAATGCATTGCTTGATTTCTCAAACCAACGTTTTGTATTACTTTCAGAATCATGCATACCATTGTTCAATTTCTCCACAATCTACACTTATCTAATGAACTCAAAACTATCATTTGTGGAAGCTAATGATATGCCAGGTGCACAAGGACGTGGAAGATACAACTACCAAATGAAGCCGTTGATTGAACTTTCACAATGGAGAAAAGGGTCTCAATGGTTTCAAATTGATCGTTATCTTGCAGTTTGTATAGTATCCGACGAGACATATTTTTCTAAGTTTAAAAAATACTGCAACCCTTCATGTTATAGTGATGAACACTATTTGCCAACATTGATTAGTATCAAATTTTGGGAGAGGAATTCTCACAGAACTTTGACTTGGGTTGATTGGTCAAAAGGTGGACGACATCCATCAAAATTTAATGGCAAAGATGTGACTAAAGATTTTTTGGAGAGATTAAGGTTTGGAAGCACCTGTGAGTACAATGGTAGGACAACCAATGTTTGCCATTTGTTTGCAAGGAAATTCACTCCTAATGCTTTGGATAGTTTGCTCAGATTTGCTAAAGATTTAATGCAATTCAATTGATTTTAGTATTAACTTTTTCTTTCATTCATCATATTCACTTGTGCTACTTTCTCCACTTATAGCTGAACCATCATGTTCATTGATTTATGTAATGAATTCAGGATACCTAGAATTTGGTCCTTTTCTTTTTTCCTGAGGTGATGGATCATAATATTCTTCTGTTATTTATTTTGGCAGCAACATATGCTTCAGTTTTCTGAACATGGTGATTCTTTAACCAGTTGGCTTCCCATTGTTTTAAACAAAGTAATGACCGATTAACCTTAGGCATTGATAGGAATGAAAGAATCTATCTCATTTACACAATTAATCCTCCCAAGAATTGACAAACTCATGCCAAATTAACTAACAGGTCCTACATTCAATTAATTGATCGTCATGGTAAGAACATTTGACCTTCCATAAAACAAATAGCAAGCTTCGTCTGAATTGGGAAGTTGAGAGGGTGAGTAGTCGAAGAGACGGCAGAGGAAGGTTCTTCGAAAAGATATTTGATGGAATCGATGGTGGAGAGAATGCTAGTTTACGATCGGGGAGAGTGACAAATGAGATGCCGAGAGCTAAGGTGTTTTGGAAATACTATGCGTGTATGAGGTGGTGGTTTTTGATGTATAGCTTGTTTGGACATGCGGTGGAACAAGTATTCTTGCGTCTCAAGCAAAAAAAAATTGTGATATTGTGAGGCCACCAATTGTGGCTTCTAGTAAACACGGTTGTTGACGTGGTTTCTAGAAAAACCAAACACACACACATAGTGAATTAGGGTTTCAAATATGTAGTGGTTACTGGTTACCCTTTAAGAGATATACATCCGCGTCCATAGGCTAACATTCAAGAATCAAATGACTAGACTCTCATGCGCAAACTCAAAGTAAACAAATTATCTCTAAAAATAATGTTGTGTAACAAGAGCTGTAAAATCCTCTTATGCAAGCAAATTATCAATGTGTTTCTTACGCATGTGAAAATGATATTGTGTAACTGGTCCAAAAAAGAAAATTATGTTGTCTATGGTACATAAGCTCCTTGTCAATGGACCTCAGAGGTCTTAGATACAATATTAGAGATTAAAAATAGATGTTTTACGATAAGAAACTAGTTGGAGTAATTATTAACATTTGTGATGAAGTTGGTGAAATTAGCTATATTCTTCCGATAATTGTTCTGGTGGGATGAAACGTTAAGATCGATGTCTTGGAGCTATGACGTGAACCCAAAAGCTTGGGAAAATAGATCTTCTACCTTTAGAGTAAAAAGTCATTTGTGTATTTTATGAGAAATGTGAGAGATAAGATAAACGATAATGGTTTAAATGCATTTTTATCCTCTTTTCTTAAATAAAAATTTAACCCCTATATTTTAAAAATCGATTTTTTGTCCCTATATTTAACTTTTTTTTTATTTCAAAATTTCGGCCCTTCATCTCATTTTTTTGACGATGTGACCTATTCATTTATATCATGATAGTGCTTATTAGACGTTGTTGACATGCATATTCATTATGGCCTTATGAACATCATAAATTTAAAAAATACCCAAAAATTGACAAATGATCAAAACTTAGAAGGAAAAAAACAAAGTTAAATAGGAGGACAAAAAAAAATCAAATTTTAAAATAGAGACTAAAACTTCATTTTTTTTTAAAAAAGATCAAAAGTGCATTTAAACCAACATAAAAAGAAAGTCAGCTAACTTTTTTATCCTAAAGATAGAGGATCCATGTCATAGACTTGGAATGAGCAGGGACAATATTGCAAATTTGATAAAAAAAAATAAAAAAAAAACCATTTCGAAATATCACAATTTGGAAACCTGTACCACTTAATTAAAGCTTTCATTGAAAAATCTACTAAACCTTGAATTGTATAAGACAAATATAAGGCCTAAAGGAAGTAATAGAGGACAGGAAAAAGGGGATGAGGGGAGTAAAAGGTCCATCTCCATTTCAAGTGATCCCTACACAACTGAGTAAACAAGATTGATAATCCATAATCACAGTAAAAGGAGTACATATGCATTTATGAAATGGTTTTGTATGCAAAATCGAGGTTCCATCCTTCCCTGTCATCACTTAAACCCTTCACCGAGTCCTGGTGGCATTCCTAAACTCTGAGCAAGATCACTCATCCTTTCCTTCATGGCCTGAAAACATAAGCAACAGCATGTTTAAACAAATCAACATGCTACAAAGGCAAATGAATTTCCATTCTTCCTCTTAAAAAGTTATTTTTACCTGGACACTCTTCTGGTGTGCATCCTTGTAAGCCTCTGTGACTAAAAGTGAAAGTTTCTGCAACCCAAAGATGTTTAAATATCAAATTCCAATTTCAAGACCATATTTAGATTATTGAAAAGTAATTGATATATCTACCCCAACATTCAGTGCATAAATTTTTTCCTTAAACAGCCTACAAAAATCAAAGAATTTACAAATAGAATCTTTACCTATTTTTGTTCACTTTTAAAAACGTCTATACTCTATATAATCCTATTTCACACTATAGATATTAGTCATCATGGATATGTATGAAATATGCTATTGGATACAATCTGACAGGAAAAAATACATATGAAGTTATGAAATCACTTGAATTGCATACTCACTTCTGATCCTAATTCCATAGCAGCCTCGGTAATTTGTGTTCGCACAGGTTGCTGATTCCCTGATAGTGTCACCTAAAAAATAAACTTAATCAAAATCAAGTAAACAAATGAAAATGAAACCAAGAAAAAGGCAGTATGGTACTATAAAGCTTTGCCATGCAGGCCCAAGGAAAAACATCATACCTTTATTAACTCACCCTCACAGTAACCATCAAACTCTGCTCTGCATAGTGGAATAAAGACAAAAAACTCTACTGTGAATAACTGGTATAACTTGGAAGAGACAGAAAAAACAATAATTGTTAAGCAAGTATGTTATACGCAGCAAGTTCTTTCTGTATCCGACTGGATTCTACTTGGACAACCGCCTGCGCCTTCTTCACACTCTCGAACAGATTTTGCATGTTTCCGAGCTGACCAAGCATTCCACCCTATAATCAATTAACAAACCCACCAATTAACCTGATTATTGTGAATATTATGATCAGTTACTCTATCAGATTGATAAACACACAACACAATACTCCACACAATTTTTAATTTAATGGATTGGACTAGCATGCTGTCCATGTGCCACATGATCATGAGCAATCGAATGAGTTACCAACATTTTCCGAAAAATAAAAGTGTTTTCTTTTGCATTGGACATTTTAAAGAGGGTAATAGATATATTCTACACATAGTATCATAAGTCATCCAACTCAAAGGGGCGAGAACTACTTTCATGATGGTGTTTTCGCTTCGGAATATAAGGCAGCGAAGAGCTGAAGGTCTGTCATGGATCAATATCATGAATACATGTCCTGACTAAGAACCTTATAAAATATGTTGTGCATCAGAAAATCTCTGAAACAGTGTATTTGTAAGTGCAAGTAACCACAAAAGTTTTAGTGGGGCTTCTTTGGATCAAGTTTCTTGGATGCATACAGGAAAATAACACTACCAGAACCTCTTTTACCCAATTCACAATATTTGTGTACTTCGTAATTTTGAAAGAGAGCATCAAAAGTACATTGTAAATTGTTTGAGGAATAACTGAGGTATAAATCAATTTGGTACACAGAGAGAATTACCATGTGCCTATTTCGCAGATTGTCAATGTAAAACAGGGTTTTGTTTGCTTTTTGCTGATTGTCTTCAGTTCAGGAGAAAATAAAGTAAATGAACACATGATAACAACAACAACATCAACCAAGCCTTATTCCACAAGTGGGTCGGCTACATGGATCAAACGATGCCATAACGCTCAATCGTATACCATATTTCTATCCAACTCATTAATATCTGAATCTTCCTTAATAGTTTTTCTAGGTCTTTCTCTGCCTCTAGTAATTTGACTACTCTCCATATGATCTACTCTCCTTAGTACATAATTCACAAGCCTTCTCTCTACATACCCAAACCACCTAAGTCTAGTTTCCACCGTCTTTTCTACAATAGGTGCTACCCCAACTTTCTAAACCTATCCCATTTAGTCTTGCAACACATCAAATGCAACATCCTCATCTTTGTTATGCTTAATTTATTTGTGTTGGTTCTTGACGGCCCAACACTCTGTTCCCTACGGACACATGATAACATGACCGAAAATTTGAATTCGCAATGTAGTTCCTAGCATTTAAGGTGAAAATTATCATAATTTGTAATTACAGAAATGGGAAAAGGTTCAACATTATGAAGTATCAAGGTGGATTGAAAGGTTTGTATTACTTGGGAGAATCTCATATCCTGCCTAATGCAGTCTAATAATAGATTCTTAAAATGCATCTTTGTAAGGAACTATTCCACACACCAAAGATGAGTTCTCACGAAGAAAAAGTGATAATTTAGCATTCAAGAAAAGAACACTCCGTAGAAGAGATTTTTTCATCAGCTATCACTTATTCATTTCTATCGTGGACAATATAATAATAGTTGACTTAATGAGATGAATATCACAAAAACACCAATGAAAAAAGTCATGGTCCTTAATAATTCACTAATGCAAATGACGAAAAAAGCAAACAGATGGCAAATGGATACAAATGCAAATTTGTGACCCTGTCTGAGTATTCATTCATACATAGCATTGATGGTAAAAGAAAGCTGAGATGGCTAACCTTATTATCACCACTTTCATTATCTTTTTTTCCTCCGAAGAGGGCATTGACTCTGAAATTTCTATGATTAGATCCAACTTTTTGTAGTCCACGCCGGGATACCAACCTCATACCAACTACGTTAGCACTGGAGCTTAGTTTACCTATAGAATTAAAGTCAACAATGAATAATTCAGCGATAAACAGTAATTGTATGAATTCACAAGAACAAATGGTCATTTTAGTCCCAAAATGTGTAAAGTGATGTAGCTACGGACTATGGTCGCTATCGAAAAAACAAAAACATCCGTTTTGTTAGTAATTTCATGGAATTAACTGACTAATAATACATATTAAAAAAAAATCAGATAATCAAACTAACTAGGGAAAGACACGTTCTAGGATGACAGTCACTAAGGAAAAACACGTTGATGGATGTTTTTGTAATTTTGAAACATTGAAAGACTATGGTTTCTGCGCTTGACACATTCAAGCTCTTAGTTTTGTTAATACTAGTCTATAACCCTGGCTATATGTCAAAGGGTAAGTTGATTTTCCAACGATACGGTCAAAAGTACAAAATTGAAGGTCTGAATTGGTGAAAATAAATTGACATAAACTAACTCAGGATAATTGAAAATAGAAATTAAAGGGCATGACATGATGTTAAAGTGAAAGCAACCGAAATGAAAAATGAATACTTACATAGAGATGATGATAAAGAGTTGAGGTTTGAGCATTGAGTGGTTGCGTGGATGTGACCTGTGAGAGAAACTGTGAAAGCCATTCCTTCTTGATTCAAAGTGCAAGCGGTGTGTTGTGTGTGGGTTTGGAGTTGGAGATAGATAATATGAAGATATTTATTTTTTGTGTACTAGGAGGGAGGGCGTGTTGGACAAACCAAGATTGTGAGTTAAACACTCCAACCAAACCACTCGGTCGGTCACTCGAATTGCGGTACTTTAACTTTTCAGATTACTACTAGCACCACCGACCAATTGTGTGTCATCACAACAAGTAATTCTTGCTGGTTGGTTGCTACTACACTACACCTCTCAAAATGACCGACCCGGCCCAGGCCTAAATAAGTTATTTGGGTGTGAGCGACACGTTTTGTCCTCCTTCAACTTTGAGTGTGAGCATCCAAAGAAGTTTGAAAGCTATTTGGGTGAGATTTGCCCTATAAAAGGTTCAAATTATCTTTTGACAGTTAATCTTTGGTTCCTATTAGGGGAAATTTAGCTAGAAAGGGAGTATTACTCAATGGTATGTTTTATATTGTCTTTGGTGTTGGGACACCTAGAGGTGGAAGACCATTTGTGTTTGTAAGTGAAAATTTGTTGGAGTTTGGTATTACATTGTTAAATGGACGAAGGGGTGATTTTGCCAATAGTGTGGTATCTCTTCTTAGTTTTTAACTATTTTCAATCTACCTCTTTAAACAATAAACATCGAAAAGGGCTCGTGTTAATTTGATATGCAACTATTTGAAAGATTTATGAAGCGAGAAATGAGATAAATTTTAGTTCTAAGAACCCGGATGTGGAGTGTTTAGTAGGTTAGGTCAAATTAATTTCTTGAAATTGATTTATACCCAAGAACAAAGGGTGAAGATCCTCTCCAATCTCCATTTATAACTTTTTCCAATTGTTGTAATTTGGAGAGAGATAAAAAAAAAAGTGGTGGGTCATATCACTAAGTGGATCCCACCATTATTATTTTTGTTGTGTCTATCTCTCTCCAAATTGCAACAAATGGAAAAAGTTATAAATGGAGAGGATTTTTATATGTTTTATGAAGGGGTCTTATATGTTTTAGGGAAATGCTAACTGGTGTCTCCAGGGCACTGGTTAAGGATATGAAAAAGGAAATTATATAGTAGTTAATGTATTGAAACTGTATAATTAATTTATAATAATGTCAAAAATTGTTTCTTTTTACGATAATAATTCTCTCTTATGGTATGCTTCGGGCACTGATTAAGAAGACCCTATAATTTATGAATGGTATCAGAATCCACTGTTTTGTTTCTAACAATTAGTGTAAGGTGATTGGTTTTGTTGGATCCTATTGCAATATAAAAGATAAAATAAAAACTTTTATATTTATCTTGCATATATTTACGAATCAAAGCAACGCACTATTAGAAAATCAATTATATTTTCCCAGCCAACGTGATTAGTCACATGATGCAATAAATTACAAGATAAAGATTCATAAAATTCCTAAATAGATGTAAAATAAATATAAAAGATATTTGATATTTCAATACACCCCCTTGGTTGAAATAGGAGGTGGACAAATGTTTAAACTATCTCCTTCACAAAAAAAAAGAAGTTTAAACTATCTAAAAAAAATTATCAAATAGTTACAATTTAAGTCCTTTCATTAAGATGAGAGTAATTTGGCAATGAGAACGAACATATAATACTTGGACTTGACCACAAGCAACTTTCTCACGCACAAAATAAATATGCATCTCAACGTGTTTAGTGTGTTGATGTTGGATGAAGTTGTCAGAAAGACAAATCGCATTTACATTATCACAATAGAGAAAGTAATCTTTGTGACAGGAGAATGTAGCTCCAAAAAAAAAAAAATCTTATGCCATTAAGGCTTAAAAACTACAATATCAACACCAAAATGCTCGACTTTAACACTGGATCGAGTCAAAGTTAGATGTCGTTTCACATAGATTTACGTAACGAGTTTAACAATGAAGGAAGGAGAAGGATGTAGTGTCAGAGTGCCTTTAATATAGTGAATGATTCGCTTCAAAACACTCATATGTCGTGTCAGCTAGTCACTCATAAAAAAGAAAACACTTGCTGAATGACATAAGAAATATATGATATTGTAAATGTCAAATAATATAAAACACTGACAAGACTTCGTTAGGTCATGATATTGATTGCATGAAGATTCATCGAGTTTTGCATTTGTGTTTGCTGGTTTAGATGATGGTTTGCAAGAGGACATACCATACTCATTCCCGAAAACACACGTGCTGAATGATATAAGAAATATATGATAGGCTTAATTGCACTTTTGGACCCTTATCTTTCCAAAAGTTGCGGTTATGGACCCCTAACTAATTTAAATACAAAACAGTCCCCCATGTTTTGATTCTTTAGCAGTTTTGGACCCCCAAGACAAAAAAAATAAAATAAATTGACACGTGGCACCTCACTTAGGGTGCCACGTCAGCGTTGACCGAGTCAACAATGGACTAGGGGTCCAAAACTGCTAAAGAATCAAAACATAAGGGGCTGTTTTGTATTTAAATTAGTTAGGGGTTCATAACCGCAACTTTTAGAAAGATAGGAGTTCAAAAGTGCAATTAAGCCTATATGATAATATAAATTGTCAAAGATTTTGCTTTCTATTTTATGGAAATTGATGATGGATATATTAACACACGATCAAAGGAATGAATCAAGTATCCTTTGTAATTATTCTTGAACTGTGAGACGACTATTATTTGTACAATTCCCTTCAAAATTGATCTCTAAATTAGGAAACAATTGAGGGGATAATTTGAAGATTTTAACTATTAATCTTTCCATTATCAACTATCAAAATCTTCACACCAATTTTTTTCTTTTTTCTTTTTTATTGACAGAATTTACTCCCATGTTTCTCTCCCTCGTATCACAAACACACACAGACAAGAGCAAAAATAAAAATAATACAGCTATGCTTTTCTCGAGGAATGGACGAGGCGAAACAGACAAGAGGAAAAAGCGTAAGACTCACACGTACACAATTAAATCGATGAGGAAAGAGAAATGATGATAACCGACAACAAATGATGCTACCCAATGCAAAAGGAAAACAGCCACACCACCAGCTTTATTTTACCTTAACTGCACCTCTCAGAATCTTTTTATTTTTCTGCAAACTGGGTTTCTTTTGAATTCTTACCATGGTCGGTCATACTTGGTAGATTCACGTTTTATACCACTACATGATGTTAGACACATCAACCAAATTGCCCCCATGCCATGATTGTATCAAATGAATGACAAAGCTAGTTGCAAATCAACTAGAAGAACATGCGTGTGAATAAGGTGCAGTGGTAATATAATATAAAAATAATGTATACACAATTAATTCCGTTTGTAACGCTATCACATAAGGAAAGGGTATGCTAAACAATTATCAAATTGGGCAAAAAAGATCCCAAAATCCGTGGCCACACAATCAAAGAAATAAAAAGATGAAGGGTGGTTATTGTAGATAAAAAATGAAGCTTTCAACGAACAGTGATAGTGGCAATTAGGTAGGTAGGTTGGTGTCACACATATATAAAGTCCTGAAAGTAGGTGATAGTGGGATCTTTCCATTTCCATTGATGAAGATGGAAGAAAACATTTATTATAAAGATAAGTGAGTGACTCACATTGAATGTACAAGACAAAGTACCTAATCCACCCCTCCTTCATATGCTAGTGCTAGAGAGAGAAAAGAAAAGAAAACATGATGAGGCACATCAAGACATTTATAGGATCACTACCACCCACAAAAATAATAATTTTGACAAATGGGTCTTTTGGGATTTTCCTTCTTTATTATTACTTTACCTGCTTTGCTTCATCATGAAAAAAGCCATATTGAATTTCTCCACCCAGGACAAGAGGGTGAAAAGCAAGAAAAAGAATGAGAAGGGTATAAAGGTAAATGAATACCAATTTGACAATTTGCACAAATATTATATTAGTATATGAAATGGGTAGAGAAGTCATTGGTAAAAGGCAACCATGTCCATGGTGATGGCATGGCACTATGAGAGAGAGAGAGAGTTCACATTCACAAATCACAAACACAACACAACCAACAACCCCAAAAGAAACAAACAAAAACCAACACCTAAAGCCTAAAAATATGGTTGTAACCAACAACTGCTACAGCATAAGCATATGATGGAGAGAAAAACAGCATCATCAATATCCCATTCATTTATAACTTTTTTTATATTTTTCTTTTTTCCAGCCCCTAATCTAATCTATGTATCTATTCTTGAATTGAAATACAATAAAAACCCATTCTTTCTTTTTCTATCACTCTGACCCATTCCATTATTTCTCTCTCTACACAGACGCCAACAACAACTACAAAGAAGAAACATGGAAACTCCACGCAACAACACAACACAATCCTTTTTATTTTTTTTGTTCTCTCCATCAAAAAAATAAAAATCAAAGAGTCCACACCACACCACACCACACCACTCTTTCTCTCTCATCAATGGCCCAGCTGGACCAAAATTTATGTTTGAAGAAAGAAAAACAAAAACAAAAAAGAAACATAAGAAAGATTAGATTAGATTAGATTAGATGTGTTCAATTGTCCTCCAACCAAACACAAATAATGTTCCCCGTTTTACCCTTCTGCAAGACCCCAAAAAATCCCATCTTCATCACTGCTCTTTCAATTTTTCACCGAGTTATGTGGGCTTTTTCGGTTTCTTTCTCTTGGTCAGAGTTTCACAGAAACAAAGAAACCGAGAACCTTCTTAACCCTTTCTTTCTTTCTTTTCTCTCTTCCTTTATTATTCTTTTCTTTTCTTATTCTCTCTCAATATTTCTCTCACTTCTTCTTCTTCCTCTTCCTTCTCTCTATCTTCTTCTTCTTCTTCTTCCTCTTACCTCAATAGTTTTCTGTTGTTTCTCTTGTCTTCTTTGATATGATGAAGAAGATGAAGGGTGTTGCTGTCTCCATGAACCCTCCACCCGATGTTTACATGGATCATAGATCCATGATGAGGCATCAGAGTCTCTTGCAAGACTATGAAGATTTGAACAAGGTAACCCTTTTACTTGATTTATTCAAAGATTGAATTTTTATTATGTGGGTTTTCACAGATCTGGTTTTTTCTTCCATGTCTTTGATTGATAATTTAGGGTTTGTTGAAGCAAACTAAAAAGGGGATCTTATGTTTTTAAGAAAATTAAGGGTTTGTTGGTGAAAACAATAAAGGGGTCCTTGTGTTTTGATGTTGTTATTTGATAATTGTTTTGATTAAACCTCCGATCTGATGAAACTGTGTATTCTCATGTTCATCTTTGTTGAATTTCTGTATCTGATGAAACAAAATATTTCATACTTTTTCTGTTGAATTCCAGAGTACTATGTTGTAATAATCATGAAACAAGCACTGTTTTTTTGTTAGATTATTGTTTACAATTGTTATCAAGTTTTCGAGCCTTCACTTTGCTTAGTTTGAAGTTTTTATAGCATCATGTTTACCATGGAGTTTTTAAACCTATTAAGTTCTGTATTTAACAATTAAATACTAATCAAGTGTTAATTAACTGCCTTTTCTTTTTGGGGATGATTTTGTGAAGTTAACTAGCATATTTGTTTATCTAATTTTCCCATGCTATCTTGTTTGAGTTGGTTGTAGAAGACTTTTGTCAATTTCAGGATAATAGTTATAATAACATTTATATTTATTTTATGTTGTTCAGGAAACAGAAGCCATGAGAAGGAAATTGGAGGCTGTTAAGCAGAAAAAGTTGATACTATCGGCTGAAGTTCGGTAATGTCTCATGATTCCTAATTGGTTTTTATTTTCATAGTTTGCAGTTTATATATTACACATAGAGCTTATATCTCTGCCATTCTTCAACTACAGATTTTTAAGGCAACGTTACAATTACTTGCTTAAACATCCTCTTCCAAAGCCTCAGCATAAGCAAGAAGTTTTAAAGCCTCAAAAGCTCAAAATCCAAGAGCCTAAGATTGCAAAGGGAAGGAATTACAATAGAAAGGAATCTACTTTGCGACCTCATACCGCTTCTAAATTGAACCCGAAAGAAAGAGTTTTCAATGGAGGAGCTGTAGAAGACACACTGCAGATAACTAGCCATGTATTTGACTTAAACCAGAATGGTAGGAGCTTAAGTAAAAAAGATGCTTCTTTTCATAGTTCTGCTGCTCCTGTGCTTGACTCCAACCACAAAGATAGGGTTCAAAGTGGAAAGGAAGCAGCCAAGAAGAGTGTAACTCCATTCTTCGACTTGAACCAGATTTCGGTAATTAATATTAATATCATTTCGCATGCTGTGTTTACATAATAACTCCTTTTTTTTTCTTCTTTTTATTCTAGTAGATTTGGGCCCTGTTTGGATAAACAACTAATTAAGTGCTTATAGCATAATCACACATCATATGCAAGTGCTTATGTAAAAGCTATTTTCTATAACAAATGAAATAAAGTCAAACTATTTTCATATGTTGTTTTCATAAGCTAAGCTGAAAGTAACTTATGAGTCGTAAGTTGTTTCCAGACGTTTTGTCGAACAGTTTTACAAGCATTTATACCAATAGATAAACTCCAATAAGTCATTTTAAACATACCCTTAATAGTTTTCATCTATTTTGTTGATCCACAGAGAGAAGAGGAGGAATTGGAGGGAGATAATCAGTCCATGTGGATTGAAGAACAAAAGAAGAATGCACAAAGAGTTGTGAATGAAGAGCCACACAATGATATCAAGCTTTCAGTTTGTAGAAACATTGGAGAAGGATCAAGTAGGGCGGGGAAAAGGAAGATTACATGGCAAGACCAAGTGGCATTAAGGGTTTGATCATATAAGTAGTACAGTTTGGCTTAACTCCTGCCAATTTGGAATGTGTAGCCTTCTGCCTTATAATATGGTAGCAGATTTTTTACCTTCAACAAAACCATTCTAGTTTTATGTTTTCATCTTGTAAAGATAAAATATACTACCCTATAGATATGTTCAATATATATAATATTAGATGGAATGGAGAATTTAACCCTTGAAATCATATCTTTCTCATCAACTAGTTTCTTTCTTTATTTTTCATTTATGTTTTAGCTTTGCAAAAATTTACCCAAATTATATTTGGGTTTTGTGGTTAAGAACTTAAGATGGTGGTGCCCTTGGATTATATTATCTTGCTTGTTTCATTTCAATCCATAGGTTTGTTAAAAACTTTTTTTTTGGAGGGAGTTAGTGGTACCTTTTTTTTAGAGGCAATGGTGTCCTTTGATTTTGAAGGTTTGGTTTGATATATATCCATTAGTTCAGTACTATCTATTGGTATGCACATACTATTGTTTATTTATTATTTAATAATTTGTGTATAACATAAGATTCTCCGTTATAGCGGGGCACCATTTACTATTAATGTGTCCTATTTGCCCGCCATTTGGTAAAAATCTAGTAGGTAGAAAATAATCTTGACCAGAATCTGGTCTAGTAGTAGTTGAAGTCTACTAGGAATTTGCGGAAGCTGCTAAGAAATCTCTTATTAACGTGACCAATAACATAGTTGGTGGTGAATTTGTGAGTTAGAAATGATATTTTGATAACATTAACTCTAATCCAGCTGAGTTGATCTAAATTATTTAACTACGAAAAATACAGTACAGGAAAATATCGACCAAGTAAAGTTGTCCATTCAATTAAAATAATTTGTATAAAATACGAGTTAGTTTTCATAATATTCAGACCAAAAAAAGCGTATTCGGTATTCACTATCAATATGTGATTGGTTTGAGTAGTTTCTTGGCTCCTCAAGCCAGTAAACACTAATATTCGTTTATATCTTGTATATCAAAAATATCAGAACAGAGCATATTGGCCTCGATAAGGCAAGCACATATACAAGCTTAGCTCTTCAAGAAAATCATCCATTAGAGTTGTTTTCTTCGTTAGCTTAGCTAAAAAAATGACAGTGCCAGACTCATCTTAACCATAGAAGATAAGATAGTCAACATTTTTGGAGCATTGACTTTATATTAATATGCTTGCACATTATTTAATGACTAATGAGCATGTCTAACTGGGATATAACCAAATCATGCCTAAGCTGCATTACATCGACAAGTTAGTTAACGATTTAAAACAAACTACGATATGTGGATAAGCGAAACATGTCATGTAATGAAAGATATAACCTAGTAAGTTCAGAAACACTGGGTCAAATAAGTCATAATGTAAGGATCTATTACATCAATAATCAATGATAAAACACATTAAAATGTTTGCAAATAAACTTAATAGATATGAAGTTGCTGAAAGTCAATACAACACCTTGCATGTACTCATAGTCCTTCATAGGTTCCAACTCCTCTTGATTCAGCCACTAATGTACTTCATCTGAATTTCAAAAATTATTTTCCATCTTTAGTATTGGTTCTCCTTTCCCTACAAATGTCATTACTTGGTCTGTTTCTTTGTTAACACCATCTGTATCATTGATCAACAAATGAGTTTTTTGTGATATAGAGAATGTTGATGCAGGACTTGCATTTTTTTGATGGAGTTTCTTCATATTCTTTATGTGTTTTTTCCCTTTCAAATGGTCTTCCATCACAGCTTGTGAGAAAGCGCCAATTTGACAATGCTCACACCATAAACGTCCAATCTTCCTCCTTTTTGTCAATGCACTTTCCTTCCATGCTTCATCGGTTGCAGCGTCACTTCTACACTCGGAAAAACCTATCTTTTGGCTTTTCTCCACAAGCTGCTCCTCAATTTTAGATTCTGTTATATCCTTATCAGCCTTCATCTCCACAAGCTTCTTCTCATTTTTGGATGTTGTTATATTTTCACCATTATCAGCCACGATCTCCAGAAGCTGCTCCTCATTTTCAAGTTTGGCTACACCATTATCAGCCATCATGTCCACAAGCTTCTCATTATTGGATTTGGTAACACCATTATCAACCATCATCTCCAGAAGCTGCTCCTCTTTTTTTGATTTTGTGAGACCCTTATCAACCATAGTCTCATCCATGACTTCCAAGGCTAAGCAAGGTTGAGGAGCTTGTTGATCTGTTTCGGTAATCTTTTCAGCGGTTTTTTGACTTTTCATGTTGCGCTTGTCAATCATCCTTTTTTGTCCAGCTTCCTTGGCCATGTGCTTCTTGCCATTCAGATGAGCATTCAAGCCACTCTCACTTGTGGCTTTAATCTGGCACAGTTCACAACTCCACTCTTGCTTTGGTTTTTTCTTCATACCAATTGCATAAGGATCATCATTAGGAGCATCAGGTGTCACTGCTTTTCGCTTTGCATTATAGAGATCGGGGTCTGGCTTAGCCTGCAAATTGGGATACTCAAATAAAGCATCATATGTTAAACTTCAACATTCGCTACATATTCAAATTTTAACATCGCATTATCTTAATTGCACAAGGATCCGAGCAACGTACAAATGATTTCAATACCATCGTTGATCTACTTACGCAACAAAGTTCACTTTTCAAAGTTATCTAAGAAAAAATGTACAAATTGAAACTAATGAAATTTAAACATATGCTTGAGTTAGTATGTTTGTTCTTCTTGCTAGTGATATAATACAAGTTATTGAATGATGGTGTGAAATAAGGTGCTCAATATATACATGAAAGACTTCATGCATTCCACTATTTGAGATTGAACTAAATGTAGTCTAGCACGAACTTTGGTCACTTGCTAGCTTCTATTCTTTGATTTTGTTGAGCCAATTATATAATATATATGATTTCTATAAACATGTTTGAACGAGACCAAATACAAGTAGCCTTCCTTGTTTAAGGCATTCACCTTAGTTATTCAAGTAATATTTAAGTTCTAAGGTCTTTTATACCTTAGATTGGAGCTGAAGCATCGTCTCCTCTCTCTATTTTTTTTTTTTTACGCCATACAAATATTCATTGATCCTTGCAAATATATTATTTTTTGTTTTTAGTTCCTTTACAAGTATTTTTTTTATTTTAGACCTTGTTAATATATCCCGTTTTACTTTTATTCATCGTTGTTTTGTTTTAATTCCTGCAAAATTTATTCATATATAAATTGGTCATTGTAAAATGTATTATAGTCCTTTATCACAATCATATTAGAATGACCAAAATCAAATATTCTGCATAATACAATGACCGATTCCTATATAATTAAATTTTGAAGGGCTAAAGCATAACAGTAAAACAAACATGGTTTATTTGCAAGGCCAAAAGCATTAAAACATTTTTAAAGAGACTAAAAATAAAAAAAGATATATTTGTAGGGACCAAATACATATTTAAATCGATCAATAGACAATAGGTTAACTTCTCAAAAGAAAATACAATAATAATATCTAGTTAATGCACATTATAAATGTTATTTGAACATCAATTTAAGATAATAAAATTCAACAACTTTTTTTTTTTTTACAAAAATTCAACAACATTTTAAATGGTTAAAACAATTCACAAACATGCTTCATGAAGTGTTAGATTTGGTTAATAGATGTATCAAGTATTGCAACTTATTGACCATCTAATGAACTTTATTAACCACAATTTTAAACATGATTAACCTTGATTTTCAAATGTTTAAATCTGCATAGTAGAACACATTGAATCATGGTTAATAATGTTTAATATTATAGTTAATTAAATTCAGCTTATGGTTGATGAATTATCTAATGTTGATATACACATTAACCACTCATTTAAGTGTGTTAAACATGTTTCATGTGTGTAAAATGCATGAATCTTTGAAACAAGTTGTAAATTTGCTTGCTCTGAATTGATGTTCAAATTACATTTATGCTTATAAGGTATCAAAACTTGAAGAGAAGGCCTTGGAATGGTCTGATTCAACAATACAATCAACTAAATAATAATAATGAAAAATGTCCTTCAAAAAAATAATGAAAAATGTGGTAGGTTCTCTTGTGCTATTTTATGTTTTTTTTTTTGGGTACAAATCTCTTATTCTATTCTATTTATATACACAAGTTGACTAATATATTTCACAAATAACTACTCGGCTAACTATCGACAGTAACCAACCATAACAATTCATCTTTCAAGAAAAAAAAAATCATAACAATTCATGTGCAAAATATTCAATTTAATCTTTAAACTATCGTTATCTCACATATTTAGTCCATAAACGATAAACATATTATAAATAATTTTTAAATTATTATCAATCCACTAAATTAGTTCATTAGTGGTTTTTAAAAAAAAAGGAGATAAAATGGTAATTGAAGGAGTAATAATTGTTTGTTTGGTATCAAGACGTTGTGTTTGATAAAATTACGGTGTCACTGTGATTCTAGCATGATACTAAACATGCAACTAACTCGATTCACTATGGTGAATTTGGTAAAAATATATTGTGACCGTGATTCCGTCATGATACCAAATATGTACTAACTCAATGGATTGAAATAATTTAAAAATTTGTTATTATATCTATGTAGTATATGGATCAAATAGGAGAGTAAGATTTGAATATTAAATTTC
>Ga0099826_10000645_pt1 | contig 17965 bp, 8 predicted proteins | sample Mtrugardesep15_FD_76830 | JGI IMG/M metagenome (GOLD analysis project Ga0099826, IMG submission 76830) | Root nodule microbial communities of legume samples collected from California, USA - M. trunc garden sep15 | ecosystem: Host-associated > Plants > Roots > Nodule | place: USA: California... | reverse complement strand
TATAGATCAATAGCACGTTCCAAAAGCTTTACGCCATGTACTCCTTCAAGAAGAGAAACGATGGGTGTAAACTTCATGTTAATGATGTCTGGTGCCAATTTTACAGTTTCCACCCATTTAATATGACTTTGCTCAAGATCATCCCCTCCTCTTCTTCTAAAAATGACTGTAACATCCTGCAGCGACATAATGAAAAGATCACTGAGATTAGCAGCGTGACAGTCTGTGGACTGAATTAGTGACTGCATCATTTTCTATTGTCAGTTTGGATTGACTTATTTGAACTTATCTACTTACATATGCACTTGGAGACTGTTTGGGAGAGATTATAGAAAAAACTTATGACATGTACATAAGCTGTTTTCAGCTTATTTTGATCAGCTCTCTGATAGCTTATAAAAAGAACATTGTTTATATTAAAACAGTTCAAATTATTTTATCTTCTATGATAGAAATAACTTATAAATAAGAATATATTTTTTTATAAGCATTACACATGAAAACTTCATTAAGTTGTTTATCCAAACAGGGCATAATAAAGTGTAATTGCCAGAAATAAATGTACTACAACATAATGCATTAACATAAAATAAACAAAGTTTCATTAATAATCAGAAGCAGAAAAGGTTGTATATGTTCACAGTAATGGTGGGGAAGAGGCACTCTTAATACTAACCTTCTCTTTGTACTTCAAAGCAGCGGGTCCTGATGTGTTTTTTGCATCAAGAAACCTATCATTTTCAATGTCCTTAACATAGTTCTCAATGTCTGGTGCCGACAAAGAAGATGATTGGTGCTGCCTAATATACACGACGTCTCTTCCACCAACTGTTGCAGATGTAACAATATGGGTACCATAATTCTCAATAAAACTGAGAAGCAAGGGCAAAAATTTCCAATTAGAACTTGACTATGTCCATACCAACTAGTAAATAGGATATATAACTCTTTTCTTGAGATTTTTAAGGGGAAATGGGAAGGAAAAAAATTGGATCAATCAACTTAAGTCAGATTTATGCTTTGTGAAATCTTCAATGTCATAGTACAACAACAATGAAAAATTCCATTGCCTTCTAGATGCCTATGTATAAGTATGCACTTTCATTTAAAAAAAAAAAAAAACAGATTACGAATTTGTAAAATACGAAGCAGAATTTCATTAACAATATAACTAAAAGACACTGATGACTTAACAAAGAAAATACTCAAGGGGCTGAATGACTTGAGTTCAAGTAAATAAATTATATTTAATCATTTAAAAAACATAAGTATGTTGCAAATTTTAGTGTTTTGTTTTGCAAAAATATATTAGCAATACATAATTTTCAATGCATTAGAACCAAACACTTCTAATTCAGAACATAAACTGCTATATACAAATATTAATAAATACTGAAATTACTTTTTTTTATATGAATTTTAGTGGTTAATTTGTTAGGATGAGGGGAAATTTGTTAACAACAGGATATTATATCTTCAGAAGACTAGGATATTACATCTTAAGTATGTGTCAATTTAGAAGTAGACTCTATGTGTATTGCATAAAATCTAAGAACATCAAGCCAAAATCATTTTATGCAGAAAATATAACTCAATACTCTATACATTAAACAGTAAAAACTTAGTTTACCTAGCCAAGGATGCTGGATCCCAAGAGTAAGGAACAGCACGCCTGACTTCATCATTCAAGGCCAAATTTTGTTTCGTTAATTTAACTTCGAATAGTGGAATGAAATATCCAACCATGGCAAGTGATTTAGTGGCTGCTGCATCAACCATTGAAGAGCCAGTGAAGTTGAACATAGAATTGAAGCTTCCGAGTGGAATTTTTCCCTCTATGCCTGACCTTTCATTGAAATATTCCGCCATCTGAAAAATTTAGTCGTCATTTATAAATGAATGCTACAGTAAAAATCATGCACAGAGTCTACAAATATATCTTCAATCAAATGAGGCTATTGACAATTAAGAGTCCCACATTGGAAGTGATATTGCCTGAACAAGTATGTATAGTGGGGGCAGCCGTCACCTCACAAGCCGGTTTTGTGGGGTTGTGTTAGGCCCAACCACAAATTCTAAGAGACAAATTTCAAAACAAATAGATAGGAAAAATATAGAAGATAGCACTATTCGCATCCAAAATCATTTTTACAAGTCCAAATTTTAGGTCACCACTAGCACTATATAGCTGAACTACATACACAATAATTATCAATTTCATTGCAAGATAGTATCAGAAATCGACATGGGAGCTCACATGAACCGCAAAACTATAAAACTAACCATTGTTGTATGAGAAACTAAATTTGCAATGATGCTCAAAGAAGCAGTCTAGAAGTAACTTTGACAATAAAGGGTAGCCCAGAGCACTAAAGCTCCCAGATACGCAGGGTCCGGAAAGGGGTCCCACCATTTGGTGTATTGTACGCGGCCTTACCCTATATTTTACACAAGAGGTTGTTTCCAAGACTTGAACCTGTGACCTTTCAGTCACATAACAACAACTTTACGGTTGCGCCAAGGCTCCCCCTCAGAAGTAACTTTGACAATATATAATGAAAATCCAATCACCTGCATCTAAACTATTTTATCATCCCTACATTTTCCAATAATTTGCCACACCACTCTTCAACTTATTATGCTTTTAAAAACAACTCCATGTTTTGTAACTTTAAGAACTTAGCCAATCATGGAATATTCTCTGAATGCCTTTCTAAATCCTTTCGAGCTAAGATACTCTGATAATGTTTTTTCACACAAAAGAAAGGTAGAACCAATAACATAACCACAGTAAGTAGACCCTTTGTTGGAAATCACAGAGATTGCAAGATAAAATAAAGCCTTGTTGGAGCTAGATAAATCACAAAGTTAATGCATTGATTGCATTCAGAGCTTGACAAGTAAGGTGCGATTTTACCCAATTCCCTGATAATGTTTTGCTTGAGCCTTGATCAAAACCATTTTGCACATTTACCATGACGTAGTTTGTTGCATGCACTTTAAATTGCGATAGGCCAATCATATGCCAAAAAGAAAATGCAGCTTGAGAGAGTGCATATGATATGAGAAATAACTGGAATCATCCAACTCTAATTTCAGGAAACTAGGGACCCAAAGGAATTAATATGCTAAAAGCATTCATATTATCCCATCTAATTGTGTGTCGTGCATTCCTTACAAAATCAACAATGTGATTAATTAAGCTTTTTTATATTGGTTCTAACTCATCCTAACAAAATCGATTTGTAAGGTAAGGATTGCCCTCACTTATAAACCCATGTTCAAGCCATAACTCATCCAATGTAGGACTCTTAACACTCACACCTCATGCCTAGGACTAGACATCTAAAGCGTAACCCGATAGCCGTCACCTGATAGACGGTGGCTCAACGGATCTTTGATAGGCTCTTATACCATATTAAGTTTTTATATTGGACATAACTCATTCTATCAAAACCAGCCGGCTTGTAAGTTGAGGATTGTCCTCACTGATAAACCCATGTTCAGACCTTCATCCAATTGTGGGACTCTTAACATGATGCATCACTCTAGAAGATGCAATGAACGGAAATGGCCTAGTATTGAATTAGGCAATGCATTTAGAAAATACAATGCAACAAATTGATATCACAAGTCAATCCACACACAAAAATAAAATCAAAAACAACATAAATAACTCTAAAATCTAACATAACATACTAACAACTAACATTTTCTAATAAAAACAAGAACAAATAAATAAATAAAAATATGATTTTTATTTGATTTTTACTCTTCCTTCTTATGAGATATTCACTTCTCAAGCAATCAACAAAAAAATAAAAAACCTAAAAACAAAAACAATCACCTTTTCAAAACTACAAACAGGGGTCTTCTCAATACCACTTTTCCCACGAGAAAAATCAATATCCAAAGAAACATTAGGAACAACAAGTTCTTGAGAAAGAGCAAGATCCCTATTATGTTCCTCATCAAGATGAACAATCCTAGACCCAGGTGCCCCTTTACAGTAAAGAAGCCTAATATCTGATGTAACATCAAAACCACGACCCAAAGCTTGGATTGAGTTGCAAATTGTTGCAGAAAGAGAATCAGAGCTTGTTGTTGAAGTTGTGTTTTCCATAATCATTTGTTACAGAAAAACAAAAAAGTTGCGTTTTTTTGGAATAGATTGAGAAGACAAAAAATGGGTTTGAGTTGAATTGTTGAATGAATAGTTTGGACTTTGTTGGAGTAGCTGTTGTTCTTGTTCTTGTGTTTTCTAAAAAGGTATAATAATTTATTAAGGTTGTGTTTGACTGTAACAACAATAATAATAGTGTATTGTCTGAAAACGCGTTTTTTCTGTAAGTTGTAGGGACCATGGTCCACCACATGGTTGAGTAGAGAGGAGGCTTCTTTTGCATGTTTGAATAACTTTTTTTTTCTTGTGAGAGGTTATGAGTTTTTTGTTCTTTTGACAAATTGTGAAATTCTTTTAAGTTGACTGGTCCTTTTTGGGATGTGAGGTTTTGGTTTCTAAAATGGAGTTTTAAACTTGGGTTTAGATTTGGAAACGAGGTGAGTCGAATCGAACCTATTTGAGTTCGACTCGATAAGAATTCGTTTGGTTTAAAACTTGACTCGAGTTTTATACCAATTTTTTTTTAATTTGAGTTCGATTCATTTAAAATTTACAAACAGTTCAATTCGTTAGATTCAACTCGTTGCTCGAGTAATATAATTAAAAGTTTTTTTTTTCGTTTTTGGCAAAAGTTTATATTTTGACATTTTAATTTATTTAAAAAAAGTATACAAAAATTGAACTAAAAAAGAACACTATAGACCTTGTTTGTCGTGAGATTACTAAGGAAACAAGTACTTTAAAATCAAAACAACTGTGGCGCAAGTCACATAGATGCACAAATGCACTTCCCTTTTATAACTAATCTTCTACTATGTTGTTATTAAACTGCCCGATGTGGGACAAAGTTTAGCACATATGTCTAGTTAAAATCTTACACAAGTGTGTTATTTTCTTCTTGTTTCTTTTGCTCTTTTTTTTTCTTTCGGCGATGTTTTTTCTCTCTTTTATTAAATTGTTAATTAAATTAGAAATAATTCCTCTAAAAACAAATACATAAATATAAATATCATAGGAAGTTTGTAATAAATTACATGTGTTGTATTTTAATATTAAAGCTTGTACTTTATTAAATTTTACTAAACTTATATATATATATATATATATATATTGCTAGAACACACCATTAGTTTTTACGTGGGAGTGTTTTAGCAAATTATAACTAAAAAGTTGATAAATACACTTTAAGGTGTATGTTGCTACAATACACCTTCTAGAAAAAGAAGTGGGTGTGTTCTAGTAAATCTTATAGGCATTTGCTATAATACACCCACTTATTTTTTAGAAGAAGTGTTTTAGCAAGTGAATAACTAAAAAGTGGTTAAATACACCTTAAGCTGTAGCTTTGCTAAAACACTCCCACATAAAAATTAGTGGGTGTGTTCTATATATATATATATATATTATCGAGCCAATTCATGAACCAACCGAGTCGAACTATATAAAGCTCAAGTTCAGCTCGTTTATTTAACGAATTTAATTTTCAGGTCAAGTTCAGCTCGTTTGGTTCATGAACCAAGTTCAACGAGTTAATTGTCGAATCGAGTTCCGAACTATTGCAGAGTTGGTTCGGTTCATTGTCAACCCTACTTGGGTTTAACTATCTCTCCAAAAAAAAACTTGGGTCTAACTAGTGTCTTCTTGACATTTTTATGGATTTTAAATTAAAAAATTATTTTTTTAAAATGATAAATACTATAATATTTTTTAATGTATTAAATACACAAGTTTTTATATAAAATTATAATTTAAAGTTTTTTAAAAATGTGTAATAAGACATTCGTTAGTTATGTACACCAAAAAAAAAAGACATTCATTAATTATAACTTATAAATGTATTTTTTTTTCTAGTTTGCTCCTCCTTATTTACTCTAAAACACATCTTTTAAAGTTTGAATATTGATTTTTTATATTGTAAAAGTATACTCTCTTTGACTATATCCATTTTTCTTTTTTTAAAGAAAATGCCTTCATTAACTAAAACGAAAGTTGGGGAGTGGAACCACCAACATCATACATCAATAGAGTATTTAACTATGGAGAAATATCCTCCACAACATGAATACGAAATGAAGTAGACAATTTCATTTTAGCTAGCATATGAGCTCATCTATTAATTTTTCGGGATGATAACAAAGAGAGCTAGTTCAATCTTCTTGATTGAAGAGAGACATTATTTTCTTGAGAAACAGATGAAGAGGAGAAAATTTTATATATGGGGTGATTAATATATTTTAATTGTTTTTGACAATAAAGAAATAATTTTATGATTAGTTATTGTGTTTCTCAAAATTATTAAAATGAAAAAAAAAACTCTAAAACTATGTTTGAAAAATATTTCCATGGAGAGTAATTATTTTTTAAAATTTGGTCAATGTCAGTATTATTTTGGAGTTAGAATCAAACTATCCACCTCCTTATTATTTCACTCCTTAATTTTAGAATAATGAACAAATGATTGCCTCTTTTGTTAATTGAAAGAACAAATAAAGAAAAGAATAAATGTATTTTGACCTAAATATAAAGGCAATCGTTATGATTCTTAACAAAACAAAAGATATTAATCATTCAGCTGCCTAATAGTAAATATCTTCAGCCGAAGTCATGAGATACTTCATAGCTTGCTCCCATCTTCATTGCCTATCATCTAGCATTATTTCCTTTGGGGTTTGAGTGCAAGCAAATTTAGCCAATCTAGTAGACTTAGCAGTTTTGGAGGAAGAACTATTTGTCAATAACCTCGTCAAAACTTGTAGGGTTGGCCTGAGCTTTTAATCAAAAGCCTTCATTAGTAACGTTGTAGACCTCCAATTCCCCTTTTTCATATTCCTTAAAAACACTAATGGGACTTAGTTGAGGTGATTAGAAGAAATTTACTCAGAACTAAGTCTATTGTGATGTGTAGACGGTACAAACTCACTAGTATTTATCCAATCTCTTCCGACAATGATAGAATGCGAAGGTTTTCCAGCTACAGATAAAGAAATTAGATCTCGCTTCCTTTTTCGTATAACAACATCAACTACGAAAAACGTCGTCTCAAGAACTTCTAACATCTTAGAATTTTGGCAATTAGTTGTAGGATTTGTTTCATCTTAGCGGCAACATAATTGATTTGGGGATTTTGTAACCTATTATTATTATTTTAAATATTTTTTTTACTTTTGATAAAAAAAAATATGTTATGTTTTAATTCCATAATATAAAATGTTAGTTTTAAGAAAATGAAAAATAAAATAATATCTTACATGATTGCCACAACATCATGGTGGATAATGCCACGTCATTTAATAAAGTGACATGTCACACAAATTGAAGGAAGGAAGACCAAATATCTAAATTTTATAAAAGGTTTAATTACACTTTTGGCCCCTAAGTTTCTCAAAGTTGTAATTTTGGTCTCTTAAAAAAAACAATTCTTTTCAGGCCCCTAAGTTTACTTTATGTTGCAATTTTGGCCCCCACGTCAATTTTGACCCAGTCAACGGACATGTGAGCGCCACGTGTGTATTTTTTTTAATTTAAAAAAAAATTGTAATTAAAAAAATTGGTTTTTTTAATTACAAAAATAAAAAATAGAATTTAATTTTTTTTAATTACAAAAAATAAATTTTGTTTTTTTATTACAAATAAAAAAACTAATTACAATTTTTTTGTTTTTTATTACAAAAATAAAATAATTTTTTTTAATTACAAAATAAAAAATATCAAAAAATACAAAAATGCATCCACGTCAGCGTTGACCGATTCAAAATTGGGCTAGGAGGCTAAAATTGCAACAGAAAGTAAACTTAGGGGCCTGAAAAGAGTTGTTTTTTTAGTGGGCCAAAATCACAACTTTGAGAAACTTAGGGGATCAAAAGTGTAATTAGACTTTTATAAAATAACAGAACCAAACTTGCGGAAAAAAATAAGGACCAAAATTGTGGGTTTATTAAAATATAGGGGTAAATACTCCATTTAAGCTTTTCTTTTCTCCATACCATCAATAAATGATAATTTTGTAATGTAATTTCGTATTTCTCTTTTTTTATACAAAATGAAATATATTTCTTATATTGTATTAAATTGTCAAAAAGTTTTTTGTACAAAAAACAAATGCGTATAATTTGGGTCAACCGGAGTGGTATTTCTATATGTTCAACAAGTATATTTGGGTCCATCCTAATGAATACATTGTCATCTAAGCTACTCAATTTTCCTAACTACTGATCAAAAGTCACATAAGACTTCTTAATATTGGACATTTTGTGATTGTAATTAATCGATTGCATTGCACACACATCATCACAATGTAATTATAAACTCAATACTTCTGGCATAGCCTTAAGTGTAGTTTCTATAGGATAGAAATTAACCATAAACTAGACAAGAGAATTTCATAGACACTAATTGATTAAAAATGCTCAAACAATTTCACATTGCTTCACACTCAAGAAACTTGTTCTCAAATCTTTTACGTAGCATCACAATTAGAGAAACTTCATACTATTTTCCAACTCCTCCTTCTTGAATTCAAACTCATCAATTTCTGCCAATTGGTTTCTCTCAAGCCACTCCATACTTTCCTCCACTACCTTCTCAAGCTTCTTCACTCTCTCCCTCATTTCATAAACATAATTCTCAAACAAATTCTTTGCTCTCACCTTCTTCCTAACTTCCTCATCCTCAACCTTATACCTCTCTGCATCCCTCGTCATTCTTCTCATCTCTTCAGGACTCAACCTTCCATCCTTGTTGGTGATAGTGATCTTCTTTTTCAAGCCTTGTGTCTTATCTTCAGCAGTAACCTCCAAAATTCCATCAACATCAACATCAAAACAAACATTGATATTTGGCCCCTTTCTAAGTGGTGGAGAGAATCCTGAGAGCTCAAATTTACCAAGCAAAAAGTTGTCCTCGGTCTTAGCATGTTCTCCTTCATAGACTTTGATCAAAACACCATCTTGATTATCAGAGGCTGTAGAGAAAACATTCTCCTTTTTCGTTGGGATCATAGTATTCTTCGGAATCAAAACAGACATGACACCACCTTTAGTTTCAACACCAAGACTAAACGGCATAACATCCAACAGCAACAAGTCTTCAATTTTCTTGTCTCCTTCAATATTCAATATTGCTGCTTGAACTGCGGCGCCATATGCTACAGCTTCATCGGGATTAATGCTTTTGCAAGGCTCTTTGACTTCGCCGTTGATACTAAACATTTCCTTCAATAGTTGTTGAATCTTCGGAATTCTAGTAGACCCTCCTACAAGAACAAATTCATGAACTTGGCATTTACTAATTTTTACCTCAACCAAACACTTTTCCACAGTCTCCATACACTTCTTGAACAAATGCTTGTTTATTTCCTCAAAAAAAGCTCTAGTAACGGTGAAATGTAGATCAATCCCTCCACATAGTGAATCAAGCTCAATAACTGTTTGTGAAGATGAAGAAAGTAACCTCTTTGCTTTCTCACATGCTGACCTTAACCTCCCCAAAGCTTTGGAATTCTCACTGATCTTCAAATCCTTCTTGTACTTTCTATGAAATAATTCAACAAGACGGTTCACCAAATTGTTATTGAAATCAATACCACCCAAATTAGTATCTCCCATTGTGGCCTTAACCTGGAACATTCCTTCATCAACGGTCACTAAGGAAACATCAAAAGTTCCACCACCAAGATCAAACACTAGCACATTCTTCTCACCTTGTGTCCACTTTTTCTTGTCAAAACCAAAAGCAATAGCAGCTGCAGTTGGCTCGTTGATGATTCTCATCACATTAAAACCGGCAATTTTCCCTGCATCTTTTGTAGCCTGTCTCTGTGAGTTGTTAAAGTAAGCAGGAACAGTGATAACAGCATTGTTCACTTCATGACCCAAATAAGTTTCAGCAACTTCCTTTAACTTAGACAAAACCATGGAAGATATCTCTTGAGGTGAAAAATGTTTCTCTTGGCCTTTGTAATCGACAACAATCATGGGTTTGTCTTTGTGGTTTGGAACAACTTTAAAAGGCCAAAGCTTTATGTCTTGTTGGACTGATTGGTCAGAGAAGCGACGACCAATCAAACGTTTGGCATCAAAAACGGTGTTGTGGGGATTTTTGGCTAACTGGTTTTTGGCAGAATCACCTATTAATCTTTCAGTATCGGTGAAGGCAACATAAGAAGGGGTGACACGGTTTCCTTGGTCGTTTGGAATGATCTCAACGCGATTGTTTCGCCACACTGCAATGCAGCTGTAGCTTGTACCAAGGTCAATGCCTATGGCTTTGCTTTTTCTTGTTGACATGGCAGTTGAGAATTTGCGAGGAAAGAATAAAAGAAGAATGGTGTTTTAGGTAGTGAACTGAGAATGTTAATCTGATTGATCAAAAAGTAGAATTTATAGGCATATATAGAAACTGATGGTATTATTACTATGAGAAAACATTTTTTCACAAAAAGTTGGGGAATGAGGAAAGTGTATGGAAAATATACACGGAGAATAATTGGGCAAGTGTTGAGAGATTGGCAATTTCCAAAGAACTTGAATGGAGGTCCTTGATTTGGCAATTTCCAATATTCATTGATCCTTGATCAACTCATTATTTATCCACATCGGAATTTATGCCAGCTTGATTTGTAGGAATATTCATTGATCCTTTACGATAAAGTTTATGACATGAATATTGTGTAGCACTTCCTCTTTATTTATAAAGTTTCAATAATTGTGTATAAAATAGCTGCCGCTGTAAAGAAATTATTCATGAACCAAATGAGGGTCATAATATTATCTTGTATCAAATGGTTCATAGTTGAAAACAACACCTTTTCCAAAATGAATCAACACATGTTTAAATAACATATTCATACATATACAATCTGTTACAACAAATGAGTAATAAAATCTGTAGATGGTGGTAAAGTAGTATTACAAAAAAAATATCTACATCCACGTAAAATACTAAATTCCACTCCCTCTAGGAATGGATAATCCCTTGAAGTTACTATATGCCTGCTACCTTCTAAACCATCATTGATAAATCATTTCTCTAACACTACACAAGAACTTCTATTAGTTGGATCAATGAATATTGAAGTACACTACTCCAAGACTTGATCAAGGACCCCAATTCAAGTTCTTTGGAAACTGCCAAATCTTCCACTGCCCAATTATTGTATACTCCCATTTTCCATCCATTCCCCAACATTCCTTGGAATAGTCTTTTGATAGTAATACACTCATTGGAGTGTGGCAACACAATCAATGTTGAGATCATTCCAAACGACCAAGGAAACCGCATCTTCCCTTCTTCACATATACTATACCTAAATATTTAAAGGCGATGCTGCAATAAACAAATTTTCAAAAAATCCCCACGACACTGTTTTCGACGATATATACCACGAGTATATGGTCAATGAGCCTACTGCAGCTGCTAACGCTTATGGTTTTGACAAGAAAAAGTGGACACAAGGTGAGCAGAATGTGCTTGTGTTTGATCTTGGTGGTGGAACTTTTTATATTTCCGTAGTGACCGTTGACGAGGGAATGTTCCGGGTTAAGTCCACATTGAGATATACTGATTTGGATGGTGTTGATTTTGATAACAATTTGGTCAATCGTCTTGTGGAATTGTTTAATACTCTCTCCGTCTCTAAATTATAGTCGTTTAAGGTTTGTGCACGATTATTAAGAAAATGATTAATTAAAAAAATGATTAATTGTGTTAATTTTGATGGTAAAATTATCATTTACTAAAACACTCTTATTAATTGTAGTTGTTGGAGTATTTAAGTTGGATGAAATTCAATAAATAAGGGTATATTAATGAAAAAAATAATAAATGTTGCATTGGTATTCTAAAATAACAATTATCTTGTGAAAAAGAAAAAATATTAAAAGACTAAAAATGAAATCGATATATTTATAAGACCAAAATCTAATTTAACCCTTGAATTTATTAACGCTCTCTTTGGACACACAATTTCAAGTTTATATTTGATCAAAATTATGTTTTGGTAAAAAAAATTTCTACCAATCAAATTACTTATTACTTACAAAAATGATGTAATTTCATATTTATTATCTTTTTTTTTTACAAAAACAAAATGATATTTATTCATTCAAATCGAGAGATTACATCATTCAACACCGCTAAAAACGTAAAGGATGAATTTGTGAACAAACTCACAACATCTAAGTTAATAGCATATAACGGCATAATGCCTACAAAAATATATGATAAAATTAAAGTCACCGGAATATCCATGGCCTCCGGATCTGCAATGTTGACGTCCAAATCTTTGATTGAATAATGGATCTTTCAATATGAATCAAATGAACACCGCAGAAAGACGGGAAATCAAACAACGCCGCACAAGATGACGAACAACAAACCACCACACTTAGGTGATGAAATCACAAAGAAAAAACCTATATCTATGTGAAAAATCACTTTTCAGGTCAAGAATTGATCTAAAACCACCCCCTCAATGAAAAATCTCGAAGAAAAACCCTAGAGAGAGAAAACTAGGACCGGCTTGTTAGAGAGGAAGGGTTGCTTACCATTGCTTAACATGCAAATTTTATTATCTAGTTCAATCAATAATTTTACTGAACATTGCAAATTCAACGTGTTAGCATATTTAGGGGTGACAAAACGGGTTTGATCCATCTGGCCAACCCGTTTAACCCGCCATTTCAGTTAGATTAGGCCGAGGTTTTGAGTTCACCCCTTATAGTTAGCCCACCCCATTAAGCCTACTGAAAAAGCGCGTCGTGGCGGGATAGGATGGGTTTGCCCGTGGGTTCATTAAAAATATTTATTTAGTTTTTATTGTACTAATAAATAGTAAGTAACTTGATTTTTTAAGTTTTTCCTTAAAAATAATTGGACAATTCTTAATTAGACATATTAGAATGAGAATAAATTAAATGATTATCAGAAAATAAAAACGACTTTTTACAATCTTACCATATTTTTTAATAATGTCAAAAAAAGGATTTTGAAAAAAAAAGTCTTAGACGGGCCACCCACTAGTTCGTCTCTTGGCGGGGGCATGGTGTGTGTTTAACCCACCACCTCAAGTTGGCCGACCCCTTTTTTTGACGGACTAGCAGGTTTGGCTTAAACGGGACTGGTTGGCCAGCATTTCCATCTCTATTTATATCCTCTATCAATTATTTCAACTTATATTACAAATACAAACATTATCTTGAATGAAATAAATTTATTCCTTTTAAAAAAAATGAGTAAAACTTACTTTACCCTCGACATCTATATGAGTTCCCACTATTGTCACATGAATATAGTTTGTAATGGTATTAAAACAAGGGAAATATTAACGAATGTTTTTGGGGCATTTTTCAAAACCTTTTTATGAAAATATGTATAATCAATGCATCAAAAATTGAAATATTTAACTTTTTTATAAAATAAATTATGTTTTAGAATCTTTCAAGAATGTCCCAGGAGCACTCGTTAACAAGTCCTTTAAAATAATAACCATAATATTCTGAATTCTAAATGGAGGTTAGTGTAATGAAAATAACATGTACTATTACACACGTTATCTTGAATGAAATGAAATAAATTGAAATGCAATGATAGCAACACACATGTTTCTACACTTTTTTTTTTATTGGTTAAAATTTAGATGGGTTCTATCAAATTATGTGGGTCACATATAAATTCAATGGGTCACATGTAAATTTTAACAATAATGTGTTGAAAAATGTGTTGCTATTATTTACATTTAAAATGCATCTCTCCCCCTTGTTCAAAAAAAAAAACATCTCTCCCTTTATCAAAACTAAAGGAAAGATGAACATTAACACTTTTTTTTAATCCACTTTTCTAATCTGTTTAATCAATATTAACAAATACTATGATCAAATATATTTAAAATTAAAATAAATTCTTATAAAAATGTCAAATATCGTTCATGCTCCTATTTTAATGGAATTTAATTATTTTTTAATTAATAATTCAAAATCTTCTTGAAGGGATTTTGTTCCTATTTTAAAGGATTTAAAAAAAATTAATTAATAATTTAAATAGTTAAGTAAAAGAGTTTTTTCTTCTGAGGGGACTAAAGTAAAATGGTTAAAATTGAAACTAGAATATTTTAAATGATGAGTATAATTGAAAGTTAAAAATTTAACACAAAATTATGTATTTCCTTTATATATAGATATAAATGAGTATTTTATTTAAATTAGATATAAAAATTTACAAAACAAATGATAATTATATTTTTTTTAATGATTCTATATCTTTTTTAAAAGAAAAAGATATTTGTACAACAATTTCTAACAATTTTTTTTCCATACTCACATTATGATTTTACTTTCTCTTTATTGCTTTGGTTATCATCCAAATAGTTGTTCAAATAACACAACTCTTTTTAAAATACCAAACACCAAAATGTTTAAGTAAAAATATACATTTTATTGCTATATATATAAACATTATAACATTGTTTATTTTCATATACTTTTTGTATTATGACTTTGATTATTAATGAAATATAACCACCTTTGATTAAAAAAAAGAAAGTATAACATGGTAAAAAAAAATACTCTCAAAAAAGGGTAAAAAAAGTAATTAACCTAAATAAGTCATAGGGAAGGTTGGTAAATACTTTCTTACGACTAAGATCCCCGAATCAGAGATAGAAGTATTAAAGTGCATCAATAGTTCTTATTTCTTCACCATCAACTTCAAAAATCTCACTGAAACCAATTCAAATTTCAAATCTGAATCAAAATCCTAACACAGATTCATCGATTCATCATGGAAAGGCTTCAACGAATGTTCGCAGGTGCAGGTGGAGCCCTTGGTCATCCACCTCCAGATTCCCCAACCCTAGATTCATCCGAACAAGTCTACATCTCCTCCCTCGCACTCCTCAAGATGCTTAAACACGGTAAAGTTTCGATCTTTAACCTAATCAAATCATGGGCTATCCAATTTCAAAATTAGGGTTTTGTCAATTCGTTTTTTAACGATAAAGTTTCAATTTTTAACTTAATCAAATCATGGGTATTTCAATTTCAGAATTAGGGTTTCATCAAATTGTGTTTTATTTGGTTATATTATGAATATGATAGGAAGGGCTGGTGTTCCTATGGAGGTTATGGGTTTGATGCTTGGAGAGTTTGTGGATGAGTACACCGTTCGTGTTGTTGATGTGTTTGCAATGCCACAGAGTGGAACTGGTGTTAGTGTTGAAGCTGTTGATCATGTTTTTCAGACTAATATGCTTGATATGCTCAAACAAACTGGAAGGTATTTTGTTTTCAAAATTTTGCTAAGATTTGTGAATTTAGGGTCCGTTAAGATTGACTTATTTGAACTTAGCTACTGAGATAAACACTTGTTTGAGCTTATGGAAATAGTTTATGACATTGTTCATAAACGATTTTAAGCTTATTTCCATAAGTTGTGACATCACGATAGCTTATGAAAACAATTCGACGTTATTTTATCTCTTGTTATAGAAATACCTTATATATAACCACTTATATGGTAAGGGCTTAATTAAGTTGTTTATCCAAACATTGTGTTATTCATTTTAGTTGTTGCTTGATTGTGTTGCAGACCAGAGATGGTTGTTGGCTGGTACCATTCACATCCTGGATTTGGCTGTTGGTTGTCTGGTGTTGACATCAATACACAGCAGGTTCTACTATGGTCCTTTATGTCTTGTTTCTGTATCTATTATTGCCCAATCCGAAGTATGTATGTGTCGCTTGAACCTAGATAATTTTGATATTAATGATTATTATAATTTTTGATGACATGGTATGGAAGTTATTGATTTATTTTCATTGGTTTCTTTTTGTGAATCTCTTTGACGTGAATAAACTTCTCAATGTTTCTGTTTTTTCTATTTAAGTTTCTTATTTTGTTGAACAATCTTTTTGGTTACCAAGTTACTCTTTATTTTGGAAAAGTTTTGTGGAAAGGACGTTAGTTGATGGATTTCTTTCTGAAAATTAAAGAAAAGAGATCAATATTGCATCCCAACTTTGCCAACCTAGTACACCAATCCTCATATGTTAACCACTATGATATATGAATCTATTATCAATATCATCATAATTGCCATTGTGACTATGGTTTTTTGCACGTTTATGGTACATACTGCTGCCTGTAGTGTGCACTGTATGCTTGGTTTCCCCAAGAAGATCGAATCTGGGCTGTGTTCAGTCACTACCTTGTGGCTGCAACGCAGCCAACCATGTATGTACAGTCCAATCTAGATCAGACGGTCCAGATTTCAAACTTGGTATTTTGTCTTTTAAAAAAATAAAATTGGCATTGAAATCTTGATTGTCAAGGTGTGGTTGACTACATATGCAGTCACACTGCACACAATCCAAATCTAAACAGCGTGCAAAGTATACTCTGTGCCAGCTTATCTGAAAGAGTACTCTTAAATGAGTTTGACTAATTTCAGGATTAAATCACCCATGCTAGTTATGCCGGTCCATTGCGGTTGTAATCTTTGTTTTTAAAGGGACTTTAGGTTCATAATTGTTAGATTTCATCGGGTCCATTTAATGAATGAAAATCTTAGATTTCATCCTGATTTTGTTAAGCATGGATGCCTGCCCTGACCCCTCAAATAAAGAGCTTTTAATCGGAATATAAAATATTTTCCGTAATCAGTGGAAGCAAACCATTGTCTTGCTAATTGAAATTAGTGTCATGAAATGCACTGTCAAGTGCCAACTAATGGCTATTTTATAAACCAAGAATTTGAATTACGTGTGATCAAAGTTTTCAGCTAGGTCTAGTGGTTAGAATTACTTGTTTCTAATTAGTTATTGGTTGGTGCTGCTGGTTAACACAAGTAAATTGCTCGTGTCCTGCAGAGTTTTGAGGCTTTGAATCAGCGAGCCGTGGCTGTAGTTGTGGATCCAATTCAAAGTGTTAAAGGAAAGGTGGTGATTGATGCTTTTCGATTGATCAATCCACAGACAATGATGCTTGGACAAGAACCAAGGCAGACAACTTCCAATCTGGGACATCTGAATAAACCATCCATTCAGGTGTGTAACTCAAACACTTTTTTCTTTTTCGATATGCATACTATTTTTTTGGATGCATTGTTTTGGACTTCTTTTTACTAGTTCTGACCTATCATATTGCCTCTCTTTAGGCATTGATCCATGGGTTGAACCGGCATTATTATTCCATAGCCATAAATTACAGGAAGAATGAACTTGAGGAGAAGATGCTGCTTAATCTTCACAAAAAGAAATGGACTGATGGTTTGACACTTAGGCGATTCGATACACATTCCAAAACTAATGAACAGACTGTTCAGGTAATTTTAAGATGCAGCATGTAATGTGGGTTGTTTCTTATCTGATTAATCAATTAAACTTGCTGCATAATTTCTTATGCTGATTTTTTTATTTAAAAACTGACCCTATATAATTAGTAGATTAGGGCCTTGTTTGGATAAACAACTCAGTAAACGCTTATTACATCCAACACTTATAATATAAGTGCTTATATACAAGCTATTTCGGTATTTCTATAACAAAATATAAAATAAAGTAATGATTTTCATATAAGTTTCATAATCTAATGGGAAGAACTTGTGGAAATAAAGCTGAAAACAGGCCCTATATACTAATAGATCTCAATTAATTTGAAATGTAGGAAATGCTGAGCTTAGCTACCAAATACAACAAGGCTGTCCAAGAGGAAGATGAACTGACGCCTGAGAAACTTGCAATAGCAAATGTTGGAAGACAAGATGCCAAGAAGCACCTCGAAGAGCATGTCTCAAATTTGATGTCTTCTAACATCGTTCAAACTCTTGGAATGATGCTTGATACTGTTGTC
>Ga0099826_10000644_pt1 | contig 17978 bp, 9 predicted proteins | sample Mtrugardesep15_FD_76830 | JGI IMG/M metagenome (GOLD analysis project Ga0099826, IMG submission 76830) | Root nodule microbial communities of legume samples collected from California, USA - M. trunc garden sep15 | ecosystem: Host-associated > Plants > Roots > Nodule | place: USA: California... | reverse complement strand
TTTAATGAGGTTAATTTTGTAAAATTGTACTATAAAACAGACACATTAACTACACCAACAACATTTCTTAAGAAATGTGAAAAAAGCAATAGGGGGTTATATTAAGGGACGGAGGGAGTATATGATAATATGATCTAATTCACTTCAAAAGCTCTTATTTAATATATATCATCATATAATCATTAATATGAAATAGAAATAGAAATGATTGCGTGCAGACGTTGTATAATTTCGATTCTAAGGGTTAACGGCGCAACTTATTGTCTATTTGACTTTCATTTCTTGAATTAACGTTGTATCAAATCCATTTAAAATTGTACATGAGATACGTGAGATAGAGTCGTCAATATCTGGTATATTAAGGAAGGCATACATCAAGGAGTATTAATGCAGCTGGTTTCATAAATTCAGGAAAAAAGCTAGGCTTGGCCTGCGCACGGATCGAGTACTGTCCTTATCATAACTATGATTTTTCGAACCACACTTGGCTCCCCATCGATTTGAGAGTACTGATTGAGGCACTTCTTTGGCACCTTAAACAGATTTGGTCCCCACCCTATATTGTAATACTATTACAGTTAGGTATATGTCCCTAACTCTGCATTAGTACATGTTAATTTGCATTTAACATCATCATTGATTTCAATATCATATTAATGTACATGCATGTACAATCAATAGTTAAATACGCATAACATTGTCTCATATAAGTAGGGGTGTGCGTCGATGAGTTTGGGTTGGGTTTGACTAAACCTAAGACTTGAATCATATAAGGTACTTTGGTTTGAACGAGGTAAAATGTCCATCCGTTATATTAATAGGTGAATTTAGGTAAACCCACAAAATTCCGGTTTGGTTTGGGTTGGACAGTGAGTTACCAAATTATTTTTCTATTTTTTTCTTACCCAATTTTTTTTTTGTTAATATTAAATGATGAGTCCTCCTATTTTTTTCTCATAAAAATTACTCAACTTTTTATTTTCTTAAAAAATTGTGTAACTTATTTCACTATATTTTAGCGTTATAAAATAATAAGTTATAATATTAAATAACAAATTTCATCATGAAATACTTGTAACAAACTAAGTTGGATAACGTAAAATTGTTTTTACATCAAAATAACTAAAAAGTGCAACATCATAATTTGTAACTCTAACATATTTTGATTTTCAACATAGAGGATATGTTGTGTCAATTTTAGAAATTAGACTTTTATTTTCAATATAAAGAATGTGTTGTGTCAATTTTAGAAATTAGATTTGATTTATAACCAAAAATTTTTTTATTTAAAAAAAGATTATAACCAAAACGTTTGTTATTCTCCTTCTTCTTTATGAAAATGAATATAAAAATATAAATATTATTGGGTAAGTGGGTTTGTTGGGTCTGAGTCTGATTTTACCCAAAACTCATTATTTTTTATGAGTTTTTCATTTTTTAAAACCATATCCACCCAATCACTCAACCCAATCCATTTTTTGGATGGATTTGACGGGTTTTTTGAGTTTACCCAACCCATATACACCGCTACAGATAGGATATATTAACCAAATTAAAGGTATGTTCTTTCTAGCGACAAAAAAGGCCACATCTACCCCCAACGATATTCATAATATTTCCCCGCATGCAAATTAACAAGAAAACTGGATTTCCCGCGTCAATTGCCAAAAGGCCTACCACTCATATATGTATTCGAGAAATACAGCAAAAGAAAAGTACCTTGTTTGCTCTTCTATCAGTTGAATCACATGATATCCGTACGTTTATTATCTTGATAGACCGAGAAGGTTTACCGAATTCAAGCAAAGGTGGAGGTGATATCTACACGCAAACACTATGACACTCAAGTAATATAAGAGAGTGTACCTTGCTTTTTTGTGAAGGGGGTTTATACAGCCTTGGGAGGAAGCCGTTGGGGAGTCAAGAGGAAGACAGCCTTTCAATGGCTTGATCCGGTGTGTGTATGTGCACCACTCACAAAAAGATTAGAATCATTAGTCAATATTTCTATGCAATTTTAGTCTTTCTATTGTGATCAGTCTGCGTTTTTTTTTTTTTTTCACACAACTTTCTGTTTTGCATTAACCTTCACTAAAAAAAGAAAAAGAATTATATTTTTAATTAAAAATATCTATTTATAAGTCAATATTTTTTAAGATTTTTTTATATAAAAAAACTCTAAATATATTACTCGTATCAACAAGAATTTGCATATTTATTCGTTGCAAGTTTAGCCCCTCTTAGTGAGTTTAGTTTATGTTGATGAAAAACATATTTATTAGTCAACTCAGCCTCAGTTCCCCATGTTGTCGGAAACTAAATATATATATATATATATATATTTTCTTAAAAAAAGTGTATTATTATAATATTATCACACCTTTTTTTAATATTTGTAAAAATATATTAAACGACGTTGATTTATTAACACAAGGAGTACCATATGTAAAAGAGGAGTGTTATTTGAATAACTAATTTGGTGACAACTTATTTGACAACCATCATTTACAAAGAAAAAGTAGCATTGACACGAAACCATAGGAGTAGAGAGATAAAGTAAAAAATAATGTAAGTATAAGAGAAAAAATTGTCACAAAAGTTGTCACCAAATAGATGTTCAGATATCATTTCTCTATGCAAAGACCTACAATATCTCACTTCACTTATCCATGTGTGTGTCACCATGCTCTTTGAAACTATGAAATGTGGAATTCAAAATACAAAATAAGAATTCATATTTCAGAATACAAAATAGGGGTAAATTCAAAATGCCACACATCTAATACTACTTATGGTACAAGACATAAACAAATGGGAAATTGTGTGCCCACAATATACCTTTTCTTTAAGGGGACAATATACCTTATATACAATCGATGGGCCAAATAATATCAATACGGTTCAAACTTAGATACATTAATAAGATGAAATGATCAAATCATTGAGATAAAGGCTTTCCCTAAGAAGCTTTAACCCAAAGTTTTTGGCCTGTCTCACAACGCTTTCCAACAGAGCAGAAGAAATAATAGTCCCCAGGCTTGTCCAAAGTAACACTGGAGTTCCCTCTGAAGTATGTGTAGATGGTATTTTTGATAGTGCAATTATCATAGTCATCTTTGTATACCTGAACAACGGTGCTCATCCCCGGGTTGTAGTTGAAAACTGCAATTTTTTATCTACCTTGTTAATTTGTAATATCAATTGTCTCCTATCAATTATGTTATATACTTCAATGAGTTTTAACTTATTTAAATATAATAATTTTTTCTTTCATAAGCTAAAAACTTACTTAGAAAGAAAAGAAAAGAAAAGTATGGAAAGACATAAACCAAATTCAAGAAAAATAAAGGAAAGTAAGTTACATAATATTATGAGAACCATCCCAAAAGTGGATATTATAAACTATCAATTTTTTTTATCTTTTCAGTTTTTTCTAGTTCGGTAATTTGGAGACACCTTCAGTAAAAATGTAATTACTATTGTTTTTTTCTTCAATCTTGAACATTATTTTCCTGTTGTAAATTTTTCTATATATTTTAAATTTACTAACTATTGTTTTAAAATTAAAATAAATAAATAAATCCAATTTAAACAAGAATCATATAGCCAGACAAGAAATAGCTGAATTTAGATCCTATTACGTTGGAATTTAAAGGGATCATGTTGCGAGATCTCATTCATTTACATATTTTATAAACTGTGTAATTCATTAAATTTAAACCGTGCGATCTCCAACCTACTATGTATCTCAATCTCATATTGAATATATTGCAGCATAAACCTCATGTTTGAATTGTAGTATAGCTTGAGTGAAAAAATAGCATTGTAGCAACATGAATCCATCCAAATTTCTAATAATTGGGTTCTTATTGCTTGAAAATGTTTTTTATATAAAAAAAAAATTGAATAAACATTATGCCAAATCAATATCAAGTAAGGGAGATAATGGAGTTAAGGTGATACATACGAAGTATGTCGCCAGTGGTGAAGGTTCTGTTCTTGGCCCAGTCATCGAAGAATCCATGATAAGGAGGTGTGCTCCAGCCCAAGTTGTCTCCAACAATGTGAGTTGTTGAAGAATTTACAGATACAAATACAATGCAACCAATCATGGTAAATATGAGGATACTAAGGTGCATTTTCTCGGCCATTGTCTTCCCTGGTTATGTTTCTATTCCTTAACTTGTGATGTTATTGTTTAGATTAAATGGGAAGTAGAGAATGAATTGAAGTCACTCTTTTAATAGTGATCATGACACAAAAATTGGCATTTCCCCTTCTAGTTTAAGGATTTGAATAAGTCAAACCAATGCTCAGAAATGACAATGGCTCATTTTCAAGTTTTAAACGAGGATGTTACCTATATTCTGGTTGAATTGAAGGGATGTGAGTACTTTATGATCTACCCACTAACACATTAAACACAATGACGCTATATTTGGTAAGTTTAAATCGGTGTTGTTATATTTTAGTTATAGTTTTATCAATATGTACCATATTAACCAATTATGTACCATATTAACCACATTAAAAATTGTACATTCATTGCATTACAGCTTTAAAAAATGATATTTGTTTCATTAAATTCATCAATTATTCTTGTTTTTGTCTTCTTAACTCAAGGGCCTTTGTTAGCATAACCTTAAAAATAAACATATATGTTCCCATTTGACATCCTTGTTTTAATACAAATTGTATATGAACAAGTTATTAGAAATTGTATTTTGATAAGAAGGAATTTTGTATATTTCACACGACACTTTATATGGGTTTATAAAAAAAAATTACATTGAATCGGCATAGACTCGTGCTATATGAGAACCATTCAACAATTAAAATCATTTTGGGTATGAAAAGGTAGGTTGTTTAAACATGTGATTTGTGGCTCGTGCACCGTAAGTGATGAAACACGAGTAGAGAGATTGTATTGTCGCGATTAAACTTTGTTAACTAATCTTCTGATGTCCTGCCATAATCAACTATTCTGATGTTGAGCAAAATACCTGATTAATTCAATTGCATATGACCATATAGTTGAATATGAATGCAAACCTAACCATATGTCTAGGCATTAACATCTACACGTGGTTTAAACCAGATCCTTTAGATAAAAAGCTAATGTCACGCACTTCCTAAACTTGCACGTCAAAAAAATCATTAAGAACATAATTAAACCATAGATATAACGAAATAATATTCATATATAACCAACCAAATTAAGTATCTACATCAGATTCCTAGCAACTAAACCTAATAAAGAAGATTACTTATGCATCATAATCTTACACTAGAAACAAGAAGAAACGAGAATTAACGCCAAATTTGATACCTTGCTCTCCTTCGATGTAGCTTTCTCCCTCTAGATCACTCTCTCCCTATCTTTATTTTTATGTTCTTCTGCACAAAGCTTTATGCTCTCTGGTATGGAGATGAATCCTTCAATTGAGAAGTGATGACATCTATTAATTTATAAGATTTTGGTAAACAGAGAGAAATGACAATTCTTCCTAAAAGGTCACTAAACCGTCTTACTTCTCTAGGTGAATTGATTCTCGTCCAATGAAGGCTCTCTTGCATTTTTCCCACAAACTTTCTAGAATTTCTCGCTTTGGTTCGCCTAGCAAACCAACTCCGCCTCATATATAAACATTTGTTATGTGTTAATTCTTGGTCATCAATCTAAAAACCAACAAAATACAAAAGGAAATAGGTAAAAGCAGCTTAACTGGCTTAAAAATATAAATATGATATATTTACATTAAATTGGAATTTTTTCAGATAGATTACTTGTAAAATAAGTTACTAAGTGTTAATGAAAATAACATGAATTTGACATTCCACACATAAGGAAATATAGTACTTTGTTGATCCTATGCTTGTTTCTTGATTCTCTTGAACTAAAACTTGTTCGACATGGTGCAAGTTATAAACAACCACATTAGAAATATCATTAGCAACCCACTTGGGTTGATACGGTGGTATTGACTTGGGATCTAAGAGTGTGTTTCTCTTCGAGGTCTCAATTTCGATTCTCTCCAGTATCAATTTGGGTGAGCTAATTTAGTTTCTTTAAAAAAAAATATCATTAAGAGTTTGATTGTTATATAATATGTCATTGACTTCAACAAATTTTATAGAAAGTGATTCCGCTGCTACTTCCTCGTGATACTCCTTACGAAAGAAAATGTTAGTTGAATATTAATCATTTGATTAATTATCCTTAAACTTTTGAATGTTTGAATGATTTATTTCATACATGTTTATAATATTATTAAAAATATTCATCAAAATGAGCTCAAGATTTTTATTTCTTTTATCCTGAATGCAAATTTGAAAGACTCATATTTAATTTATATAATGTTAAATTCGGTTTAAACATGAATTTATGAGCCTTATGTTATTTGATGATTTTTTTATATATATTAAAAAACAACTTATTTAACCCTTAATTTAATTAAGAGCAAATAACAACTTTAATGGCTAACTATGCACTTTGCTGTCACAAATGTCCCTGACTTAAGATTAAATATTGAATTAAAATATAGACTTCTTTGTATTTAATACTGAATCAATCTGACATCGAGGTGCATAGTGAAATTGGGGTAAGCTCCTCTCAATTCGCCGCAGCACGAAGGGTTTAAGCTTTTAATTGAAAATCTTCAAATTTAACTCAACAACCCTAAAAATCGAGAATGGATGAAGGTGGTGCTAAACCAGTGTGCGGCCAAGAAGCGCTTGATCTGCTGAATTGCGTTACAGATTCTCCGTCGTACGATAAAGATAAATGCATAGCCCTTTTGAATTCTTTGCGCGAGTGTGTGCTCTCCAGGGTACTCCTTTTCCTCTCTGTTACTTCACTTTCATCTTTTCTCATATCCAATTCTGAATCTCGCAACCTTGTGGAAATATGTTAAGTAAATTTTGTTATTCATGTTCTGTTTGGTTGAAAAGTTTTAGGATTTTTTTTTCTTCCAAATGTTCATATGTTAGGGTTCAATTTTAGGTCTTTTTAAGCTTTTGCATGGAATTGTGTGTTGGATGGTGAAGAACCAACACGAGAATAAATAAGCTTAGCAGAGATGAAAATGTTGCATTTGATGTGTGGTAAGACTAAATTGGATAACATTAGAAATGACAATATTATAGAGAGAGTTGCGGTGGCACCTATAGTAGAAAAAGATGTTGGAAAATGGACTTAATGGTTTAGCCATATAGAGAAATGACTTATAGATTGTGTAGTAAAGAGAGTAGATCAGAGGGACGATAATCAAATCGTTAGAGATAGAGGAAGACCTAAAAAACGATAGGAGAAACTACTAAGAAGGATGTAGAGATTAATTAGTCGAACCAAAATATGGTTTATGATAGAACATTATGACGTAATTTGATCTATGTAGCTGACCCACTTAGTGGGGTAAGGCTTGGCTGTCAGTTTTAGATAAAGCTTGAAATTTGTCGGTTGTTGAATGAAGTCAAGATAACAATATTTTCCTGAGAACTGAAATCCTTTAAGAATTTATCTGTTTGTACTTTGTATATCAAGCATGGATTCAAGACATTTATCTTGCCTCCGCATACGGTTGTCACTTGGCTCATTGTAAATAATGTTTGTTTTTCCCTAGATTATTTTCTCTGTGTTGATAAGGGAAGTTAAATTGGCAAATCTGTATGATTGATATGTTTGAGAACACTTCTTTTAGATAATTGTGGAAAGAGCAGGGGATAATAAGTTTTGCATCCTTTTATTTTCTTCCATTGTTGTATCATTTTATGGTTTTTGAATAGGGTTTGCTAATATGGATTAAAGAATTAACAAGTAGAAATTTTTCATTAAAAAGATAATGTATTCAATATATTGAGTGATTTCAAAAGATACACTTACAAATAATTTTGATTTTTGAATCAATGCCCTTAAGAACACTAATCAGCAGTTCTCTATTAAATATCAATCATTTAGGCTTCGTTTGGGAGTTTGGAGGGGAGGGGAGGCCTATGGGTGGGTGGTGGAAAATGGAGAAATCTTTCACATTTTTTTGAATGAGTATTTTATTAGACAATGTTAAATTGATGCTTATGATTAATAAATTTTTAATATTAAGAATATTATAACGACATAAATTGAATTTGAAGAAATGAATCCCCCCAAAACTCTCCCCTCTCAATGTCCTATGTTTCTTTCACTCGCTCCTTCCTTTTTTTCCCAAAGCCTCCTCCAAACTCCCAAACAAAGCCTTAGAGAATCTTAGAAGGCATTGGTCAATTTGAGGTATTTGTAGCAATGTAAGTTTAAATAAGTACTGCATTGGCCTATTTGACCTCACCAGGTATGATAGTTAGTTGGGCACAACAAGAGAATATGAAAGCAGTACAGACATGACATCATGTGATTTGCATTTGATCTGGTATATAAAAAATAATACGAAAACACTTTAATCTAATGGCATATTTGTTGTCATTGTCCTCACTGGATGACATGCACTTAAGAGTTTACTGTAAATGGCTTTGCCTTCCAACTCAATGTATCGATATATTTGAGTTTATGCATGTAGAATTACAGATGCTTGACAGAGTTGTATATTGTTTGTGCTTCTTCTGTTTTATTTAAGTTGGTTTATTTTCTGCATCAACAGAAAGTGAAGAAGTTTTCCCTAGCTGGACAGGAACAACAGGAAACTAATTCGAGTAGCAAGAAGGCTTAATCATGCATTCGCCGTCCCTTTTAATTCATAGTTTCATGTAACATCTACTCTCATTAACCTCCTATGTTTTTACCTTTTGATCTCTGTTTTGATGTGCAGAAACTGTATACTTTAACATATATGATATATCCACAAATAATTCTGATTCTAATAATATTTTGGTTTCAAGTGTGAAGTTGAAATCAAAGGCTACCTTTCATAATTGAATGTTATGATGTTGCTTTCTTCCCCACCTTTTAAATCCTTAATCATAATTGGTAGCGGATTAAAGAAAAAAAATTATAGTTTATTTTACATCGATTTGCTGAAACATACAAAACTTTTTAGCAAGTTGAAATTGAATTGTGATTTGTTCCAATGTGTTTCTAATTATTGTCAAATGCTTGATTATTGTCTTGCAACTAAAGACTCAATTGTTCTTGGTTGTAAGCTATTAATGGCTCAACTAGAGTGTGTCAATGTCAATCATTTTAGGCAACATTTGAACATTATAGCTCATAACCTTGCTTGGCTGTAAAAAATTGTAGCATCTAAAACTTGGATAAGTCATCTCCTATATTAGCTATATGCTGCTGGTTTTAAATTGTTATTCTGCTGTTGTTTTTTCTTTCATAACGACACTATTCCCATTGAAATAAAATGTGTTTCTAAGTTAAATCATGAATATAAGTTTTGGCATTCTAATGGATGTTATGTGGTCTTTAATGGATTGGATCAACTCTCATAATGTTTGGGTTGTGCAAATTTGCATGTTCACTTGGAAACTTTTGACACTTCTCACTTTGCAAATCCTCTTTGCAAAATCCTTTGTAATGGCTCAACTAGAAATCAATCATGATATGCGGACATTTGGTTGTAGCTTATAACCTTGCTAGGTTAGAAAGTGTAGGATATAAAAACTTCGACGGGTCATATCCCATTATCAGTTATATGCTGCCGGTTGTAATACTGCTGTTGCTTTTTCTTAAACATTGTAGCTCGTAACCTTGCTAGGTTGATAGAAAGTGTAGGATCTAAAAACTTGGATGGGTCATATACCATATCAGTTATATGCTGCTGGTTGTAATACTGCTGTTTTTTTTTTCTTAATGAAGCTGTCTTTCAATTCAGAAAAATAAAATGAAACGTGTTTCTAAGTTAAACCATGAACCTAAATTTTAGCATTCAAATGGATGTTCTGGTCTTTGATGGATCATACTCTACTTTCATAACTTTTGGGTTGTGAAAATTTGCATGTTCAAGGTGAAACTTTGACCCTTCTCGCTTTACAAATCCTCTTTCTAATTAGGAATAGTTATGGAAAATGCAAATGTAACGAATATTAGTATCACACAAGCATCGCTAATGGCATGGCACAGTGACAACAATTTCATTTGTCATTCACTCGTGTTTATTCTGTCCAACTACCGACTGAATTTTTGCCCCAATTATCTTGAGACGGGCACAAGTAATGTCGTGATTTTCGCGAGTCGATTTTCTCGTTGCGTTATAGCACTGCTCAAAATTTATTTACAAATCCTGGTTATTAATCAGATGAGCTATATTATTTGTACAACTAAACCTTGACAACCAATGCAACAACCTATAAGTTTGTGAGAAGCACGTAAATCGAAACCAAGTAAAATATATTTAAAAATAGTAAATGAGTTGTTGGTTGTACAATTTGGTTGTTAAAATATCATTCCTCTAATCAAAATGGCTATGCTGTCGAAGTAACAAAAACAAGATGATGGTATTAAATTACCAGGAGAAAATAACACAGACGAGATTGCATTAATAATACCTCGGCCCGGCACCACTTACATAAATGTAACATCGGTACTAAACTACAACGACCAATGTCAGGAATCATATTCTTTTCTTCACTAGGAAAACAAACATAAACACCTCTCAATCTATCATTATTACATATACCCCTCTCCTCCGCGTTCTACAAACACGTTAATTATTAATCATAAGTCATAAATAAAAAAACACAACACCATCTTTCAAAATCAACATTCAATTCAGAAGGTAGATGAAATATCAGCGGAATGAATGATGTACGTGAGTACCAGCGCCAACAACATCAACAAATAAGCTATTCCTTGATCAACCGATGACCCTGAAACACATTACAAAAACAATATTAAAAACTGATGAAAATTTATCAAAATACAGTGGTATATATTTATATTTTAAAAAAGTATAAATATGATTTTAGTCCCAACAATCATGCATTTTTTTGGTTTCATAAGTAAGTTTTTTGTTTAGATTTAGTCCCACTGAAAACTCAAAAATACAGTGAAACAAATTAAAATTCAAAAAATGTTTTTTTTTGTCAACTAACCATGTTGATCAGAGCTCACACATTTATTGCTCGGGGTTCGAACTCTGTCCAAGCCCAACCATGCGAGTTAAGCTCGGGTGAATAAAGAATCGTATTTAAACATTAAAAAAATGATAATAATTCATATAAAAACAATGCAAGTACTAAACAAGTTTGCAGCTGATTTTTCAGAAATAAGAGAAAAGAACACAAATGGAAACTTTGTATATAAGTAAAATGTAAGTAAATACAGAAAATCCAGATCTAGGAAAATAGATCTGGTGCTATAATAGATCAGATCTAAGGAGAAAAAGTTACCGTCGCTGGTAGGAGAAGGTGCAGGGGCAAGAGTCTGAGCTTGAACAGCGGCAGGGAACGAAATCGCGAAAATGAGAGTGGCAACGATAGCCATAACTCCGAATCCGAATGAATTTTTAGATGAAGCCATATTCGTAATAGTAAGAAAAAATTGATTGATATATTTGTCTCTGCGGCGTCTCTCTATGTGAAATGAAGAAGAGGCGCGCAGAGCAGAGATAGAGAGAGAAATGGTTCTAAGAGGAGCGACGGAGAGTGATGAGTGGGGGGTTTAAAAGGCGGTTATTGGAGGTGTGTGTGGGAGAGAGAAATGAGGAGAGAGGCAACCGGTTATACCGGTAATAGAGAAAAATGCCATATTTGAAAGAGGTGGTGGGGTTCACTATCCAGCCTTGTGTTTCGGTAACCCATGTGATTATATTACCCTTTGGATTTTCTTATTTCAAAATTGGACTTCAATTGGATTCCCCTTTCTCTATCCAATCTGACACCCACCTTTTGGCGCCACATGCATTTGCCTGCCCTCCCGCCTTCTTTTATTTGTTTTTAACTTAAATTCAAAGCCTCCAATTCAAACTCAAATGCAAGTTTTTGATTAAAAATATCAACATTGTTAATTACGGACAAAACAATAGAAGTTTTATAACATTATTTTCTAACATACCATCTTTTATTATACGAAACTGTGTTAATTAATCTCATATTTTTAGAAATAAATCTCACATTAATGCTAAAATTTACGTCAGTTTCATTAAATAAATGAATGAGTGTTAAAACAATGTTTAAAAGATTATGATCTTAACATTTTTATAAAGATTAATAAGAAATAATTTTAATATTAATCTAATTCATGAAAAAATACATGTAGTTTTTGTTGATGGGTTGCAACGACATTATATGTATTAAGATTAATAAATTTGTGTGATTAAATTTAAATCCTAGTTAATAGACGTGGCTAATTGACAACACAAATTGAGCTTGGGAGTGTTAGAATTAATTTTTCAAATTCTAAAGGCACTTTTGAAAAGGAGTTAGTGTCTTTTAAGTGTAACTACGTGTTAGTGACATACTAGCTGGCCCCAAGAGTCAAAAAGTGAAAGTATATTAGGTCACACGGCAGAACCAAATGCTTGATTACACAATGTTTTAAATAAATAATCGATTGGTATGAAACACAGTTGTAAGAGAGACAGGTAATTTTTTTCTAAAAAAAATTATAGGGTGATTTCATTAGAAAGATGAAGTATACGATTTTGTTACAAAAGGTGAAGTTCTTGTCGAAGTTCTTTTTTTCCTAGGAAAAAGAAAATTCTTCAACTCCTATATATCAAGCATGGGGAGGACTTTTTTTTTTAAAATAATGATAAAATTTGTGTGGCGCATTTGAGATTCACATTATGCATTTGAGTCATGACCATTAAAATTGCAGTATATCCTTATCCTTGTGCATTATCGTTGCAATTGGATACCATTTGTAGGGCAACAAAAATAAACATTATACATGGTCAAGTTGTAAGGATACTTCATTTATACAATCATCCGGGAATATGCAATTGAAACTTTGAAGATGCTTTCTTTTTAAGGCATCATCATCTAAGGTGTGAGCATATACAGTTTGCTTGATTACTATGATAGAAGAGTTAAAGAAGTAGAATGATAAGGAGGTCGAGAGTTTGATCTCCACTCAAACATAATACTAACAATATTAACATTAACCGTTTTAATTTTTTTTATTACCTAGTGTTTTATATTTTCGGTAACAAACATCTCTAGTTATAAGCGGGCAATTGCTAGCCCTTCTATAAATAAAAAATATCTTTCGAAGGACGATTGCAAAATCAGAAAAAAATTATGTTTGCTCAACATGCACTTTACATGGAAAACTTGGGTATATTCTTGAACTTTGAAGTTAGTAACTGAAATGTACATTGTGCAGTGTTAAACCTTTTCATGATGAAGCCACTTCCATGATTTAAGATTGATCCTCAAGACTTTTTATATAAAATAAACAAGCTTTTTATGCAAATGAAAACGTGAAATTCTGGTTTATACTTTAATTTTTTTTTCACTATAATGAAAACCTGAATTTACTTCCTCACATGTTGAATTCAACCTTAGAATCATAAAGATGTAGATTTAGATTGAATGTTACTCCACCCAACCAGAGCTCAAGACGTCAAAAGAATTTTAGATATTGGCCTGAGTTGCAAGGGTAAAATTGTTCGGCTCAACGAATAACAAAGACATCATCAAAGGCAAAACTTCTCTCAAACCATATCTGAAGTAAACCTTCAAGATTATATAGGTAGCTTGCTATACAAAAATAAATAAATGCAATAAAATAAGCATAAAAATAAAAACTCAGGACTGCCCTCTCCCTCATCTAGATCATAATCTTCTTTTAAAACTTTTCAGTATTACAGATTCTAATATTGCAAGACACAAATATGACATATCACAAAATTTGTGCATACATAAGTGGCATAATAGGAGATGTATACCCTCGTTTCAGCACATATTGTGAATAGATGTTAAATTACAATACAAGTTCAATTAAACTAACCTAAATAGCTGAATCACTAATTTAACCTTTTTGTATTTGTCAAGTTAATCTAAGCACATGTTTATTTCCAAAGTGATGTTACTCCTAATATGCGCTGATGTCGCAGCTCCACGAGGTAGCTTCATAACTACCGCACGTCCAACTTGCCTCCACTGTGAAAACAAGCAGGGGCTAAGAAATGCTGTAAGGGTTAGTAGTATATTCCTCAATTGCTTATGAACCATGTGCAAGATATACATTGGTAGCTGATAAACCACAAAGTTTTGTTCAAGCAATATGTGGAAGATGTGAGAAACAAAATTACATAATCGAAAACATAAGGTGGGTTTCACACAAAAACAGGTCAAATTTCTGATATGCAGCCTTAGGAGTTTTAAACTAAAGTAGTTAATGAGATCGTTTAGAGCAGAGGAAATATAAATACCATAAACATGTTTTCACTACTAAGTCTCAGAAAATCAATCACATTAATGTGTTGATGCTCTATCTAACATCCAAAAATGTCAATTTTTTTTGTTGTAAATAAACTTTAAATTGTGATGCACAAACACTTGAAGATACTACTGACATAATTTCCAAATAGTACTATGAAATTTAACACCAAACCTTCTCATTAGTATGCTCTGACAAAGTTAAGCTTCAAACACAAGTTGGTTGACCCACATGTGATGCTTCATTGAGATCCCAGTCCCATATCTTTAACGGATTATCAGTTGATGCAGAAACCAGTGTTTTAGAGTCCAAGAGTTGAACATAGCTTGCAACTCTTTGGTGGCATCCTACTCACACCAGTCACCAGTGCCTTCTAAGATTATGAAGATTGCGGCAATAGGTTAAGTAATCCATAGAACCAAGGGTCAACAGATGAAAGCAATGAGCAAAGAAATGAACATAGTGGTATTATTAGCAGCATTTCTAATTGCTTGCAGTGTTTCTCTGCAAATTGAAGAAATTAACATCTATTTTCTTTTTGCAGTAGCCTGCGATTAAGTGAACTGATCGTGTGCAAATTTATGGTTTGTACTATTATACATTTTTGCAAAACATAGCTCAAATAGTTTAATCAGGTGCCTTTGACCATATTATAGTAAAACAAAACCTGAACCTTCATACATTTGATATCTTCCTGGCATAAAATCAGGAGGCTCGTATTTGGATCAACATTTTCATGACTTTGAGGCTTATGAATAGTTACAATCAAATTTTTGCTTATGTTATATATAGATTGGTAAGTACTACAGGTACTTGAGAAAAAATGTTAGTTATTATGTTCACATTTTTTTCCTTAACTTTTTTATTCCCTTAGCCCAAACTAATTGAGCTATCCAAACCCTCCCACTATTCCTCCACCAACATTCCTCTTAATGTTCAACTTGTTCAATAGTTGTCTAGTATTCATAACATTGTTCTAATCGTCACTTGAGTGATTTACTAGATAGGAAAATGCTATTTCTCTAGAAAAATAACATCAAGAATTTTTAAGATGACAAGTTTTAATTGCATGATTTATTTGTTTACTTCTTATTTTTCAGTCACACCTCTTTGAATTGTGACAAATAATGTATTGTAATTGGCTGCTCTTTATTTTTAAAGAATTCTTGATGTTATTTTTCTAGAGATATAACATTGCTCTACTAGATAATATCCGCTCATAAAAAATATGTGACTAAAACTGTTTCATAATAAATATGTTTGTCCCAAAGTACATATAATTTTACACTATGAAAGAAATATTAATGTTCATTTTTCTATTATCCCCTTATTATTATTACTCTATCTTTTTCCAACACTTTTAATTTATCTTTCTTACATCTTTAATAAATGATATTTTTGTAAAATTACACATTTTTTTCTCTTTGCTGTACAATATTAATCGCATTTCCTCATTTATTTAAAATTGATAAATGACATATAATTTGGGATGGACAGAAGAAATAATGTTTCCACAAAAAAAAAAATGAGAAAAAAGTAAAAATACGAAATTTGAGATGATTTGTAATTTCACTTCACCAAAAAAATTGATTTGTATCGCAGTGTTTCAAATCTCGTGTCTCATTCGCGTGATGATATTGAAGGGCTTTCAAGCGTAACAATTCTAATCTTCAAGGGCATTTGTTCCATAGAAGTGCCAAAATTACATGTTGCTCTCAAAAGAGAATGGGACAGGCACGACACCAATAATATACTCATTGTTTTTGTTTCAGATTCATTTTTAATATATTTGTTTTTTATTCCTTTACTTTACTTTTCAGGTTCTTTTTTCTTAATCAAATCGATTTGATACATATGAAGCTCCATTTTCAGGTAGTTATTGTATTCCATTCACACATTTGTTGAAATCACAAATGCTACGTGATCTATTATTATTTGTTGATTTGCATAATCTTTTTTGGTGGATGAAACCGATTGTTATTAAAATTTGAATGATCATTGTAACAAATTTTTGTACAACATAAAATGCTGGAAAAAAAATGTGCCTAATTGTCTAATTCAGATTAAGATTACCATTCATAAATTCATAGCATAATAACAACTAGCCCCATTTAATTGGAATTTATTGTCTGTGCATATATCCTCTAGATTCATGCTGTGTTGCTTTTTCTTTCCACCTTTATTTGCAAGTTGTTTTATTTCTAATCAAGGGAGTTGTTAGATTCATGTCCTTGATTAAGATTGGTATATTCTTTCTAGTTTATGTGTACATCACCAAATTATAGTTCTCTCAATTTGTTGATGAATATATTCCATAAATCATAAACTCAATTTCAATATTAATCAAAGTGGTTATTAATGATTATCATTTTAAAATTAGAAATTGATTCCAAAACAAAGAGGAAGAAACACACACAACCATTAAACCATATGATTTATATATTAAGGGTGTTAGTAATTATGAACTGTAAGTTTAAGACTTATGTTTTCTTAATTGTTCCACTTTATGGACTTTGATTCTTGTCCCTAAATCTAAAATGTCTAATTTATAATATATGCAATAATAATTTTCTTTGAAGAAACAATAATAATAAGTTGGAGCTGTCACCTTGGCCCTCTTTGTATATAATATTTGCTTTTTTGGCACTCAATAGTGAACTTTGAATGAAATGGCAAAGATCCTTTTCTGTTTGAAAACAACTAGTTTGTTGAGTAAATTAGGAAAACAACAAATGATAAGGAATTTTTAAAAGCTTATCTTAATGTAAGGGTTTTGTAACATGGGAATTTAAGGTCTGTTTTTCAATTTGCAAATGTATGTGGGAAGTTGACATGTGCCTAAACCTATGCCAGACATATCCACCGTTTTGTGGATAAACAAACAATTGAAATATTGAATGATTGTTCGCAATGCAATGGGTCAAGGAATTATGCAAACCTTGTCAACATCTCAATATAGACCACCAATTGAATTAGGCTACAGTGCAATTTAATTATTGGTAAAATTATGGGTTAAATATGCAGAAAGTTTTTGTATGAAAATTATTAATCATCATAGAGTTGATTTCTTTTGTTTTGCTTTATAGTTCTTTTCTTAAAAATCATCTTTAGAATTTGTTTCAACCTTTCAATCAATGTTTTTTTTTTGAAGAAGAAGCCAATGTTTTTATTTTTATTTTTAGGAACTAAGTTATTCATGTTTTCGTACTGAGCAAACACTCCAATATGTTCTAATCTCAATAAAAAAAATAAAATTGATGCCATGTATGCACCAACACTTATAACATCATCTTTTTATAAAATTAGTTTTTAAAAAATCAAAGTTGCTTTTGAAAATCTTGAACTTATAGTTGAGATGCCGTTTCTTCCTTTTGACTAGTATGCAGAGAAATATACAATTGCCTTCTAAATGGTCGTATTTATATTCATTTCTCAATTTCAGGATTCCTAGTCATTTGTGGAGACAAGGGAGAGTTCCTTAATCAGGATTTCCTTCTATATGTAGCATTGCTTGTACTCCTATTGTAAAAGATGTTAAATCACAACTCAATGGAATCAATTGAGATCATTGTCGAAATTGATCCTGAAAATGCTGAAGAACTCAAAAAGACTAAAACAGGTGTGGATTCTTTCTTATATGCATACATATATCACAGAT
>Ga0099826_10000642_pt1 | contig 18022 bp, 8 predicted proteins | sample Mtrugardesep15_FD_76830 | JGI IMG/M metagenome (GOLD analysis project Ga0099826, IMG submission 76830) | Root nodule microbial communities of legume samples collected from California, USA - M. trunc garden sep15 | ecosystem: Host-associated > Plants > Roots > Nodule | place: USA: California... | reverse complement strand
GATGTTATATTGTTGGAATTAAATAGTTTTATTTTCTATTTAAGAATTTTTGAAAAGCAGTGTAATACTCCGTTGTTGATATACTCTGATTAATTTATTCGAATATTACGTTGTTGGGAGAACAGGGTGTTACAGTAAGTCCCTGTTAAATCATCACAACCAAAAGTGAATTAGGGTTTTTTCGCGAAAACAAACCTCTATTTGGTAGTAGCATTTTCAGATTCACTTTTGGCTGTGATTGCTTGACAGGAACCTATAAGCTAGTGGCACTTCAAACTGTCCAGAATCGTGGTTTATGGAAAAGTAATGTGAGAGTTTTCAATTTGAGTGATGATGATGATAATGATGAATGTTGGAGAAATATTCCGTCTTCTTTTATTTGCGATGATGGTGTGCATTTGAGTGGTATTATTAATTGGGTGACTCTTTGCGAAGATTTAAGTGTTGTTGGAGGATCGTTAAAACCTTCGACTCCTCATGTTTTTTTCACATTGTCTCGCTTGATCTTTCCACCAAGACATACACGCAGTTCGATTCCTACTAATAGAAAGAAGAAGAAAAATATATCCACGACACTATTGAACGTGGTCAAGTGCACTTTAAGCTCAATAATATTTAGATTCTTGAACCCAAATTAGTCATTTTATTAATACTTTTTTTGTCTTATAGCTCTGGATTTTAGGAAACGTTTGTATTATCACTCTGGATTTTAGGAGTAAAAAAAACCTTGATTTTGATCGAGAAACAACTTATACGAGACTAATAATGATTCAAAGTCAAGTTATTACAAGGACTCGTTTTTAACTCTAGTTAATTAAACATTTGAATATTTAATCTTTATAGTTGAGGATTAAAGAAAATAGAAAAACATGATACCTAGAAACATAACCATCAATAAATAGCATAGAGTATTAAGAACACTATTTTTCCTTGAGTATATGATTATGCACAAAGTACTGGAAATCACCAAGCCATATTCAGAAAGAAAAAAACAATGTATGTCACAACACAGAACAAGAAAATAAAGTGGGTGTTCTACACAGATGTAAAAATCATAAATTACTTGCAGTCCAAGGATAGATCACAACTGACTAAGAACAGGCGCCAGAGGATGCTGAGTTGGTCATATCCACCTTACGCACAAGGCTCATGATCTGCATCACACTCGATGTTTTAGGATCGGATACACTATCAGAATTGAACAAAGTTGGACAAGGCCAAAAAATGTCATCAACGTACTTAAATCCGGAATTATTCAAGTTGTAACGAACAGTCTTGTCTATTAAACAGAAGTAGATGCAATTTCTTTCAAATCCGTAATAATCATTAGAAGACAATGAAAAGCTAAAGTCTTTGCCGAAAACAAACAGAACATCACCCAAGTCTGTTACACGAAGCCGTCTACTTGATTCTCCATCAACGTTTAAAACACTGATATCCATGAGTAATTCGCAGGCATTCACACTAGCTCTACTAGCATACATTTCAACCACAAAAAGACTTCCACGCGACTCCACCAAACGCTTCTTGCTACGATCATTACTTAAGGAGGGTGAACACTTAACCAACTTAAAGGATGAACAATTGATCCAGAAAATGATTCCACTTTTATCCATAACATAAACCTTCCCCATATAAAGGATTATATCATTATAGATTCTATTCCCATCATCCACTATAATCAAATTGTTATATCCAACATTGGAAACACGCAATTTTCCATCTTTATGAAGAGCAAATACCATCTGACCGAGACCCTCAACAGAAAACAAGACTACTTTATAAACATCATTAAGCGGCTCAAATGCAATTAAATCACCTCCATCGCTAGAAAAATTGAGAGTATATGTATGAAACAATTCCTTAACTCGTAAGTTCATGAAATCTAACACATTAGACGGGAATGTGTGTGAGATATGAGTGTTAGTGACAATATCTAAGTGACGAAATCTGCCAGATTTCGATTTTTCAACCTTTATGATCCACCCTTTATTAGAAGAACAAGTTGGCGATAATGGTTGTAGGCGAAATATTTTGGTTTCGGTGAATAGCAAAAACTTACCATCTGGAATGCGAAGTGTCTGAGAAGGAGAAGGAAAAGGAGGGGGAAGAATAGAGCGCAATAAAGCACAGACACTACGGAATCGAAGAACATCGAATGTATTCAAATTCTTGGATATAATAACTAACCATAATTCTCGAGGAAGATTTAGCCAGTCAACCGTGTTATCATCCATCATCACACACTTTCTGAACTTGACACACTTTGTTACTTGAAGGAGCCTCCAAAGATTTCCTATCAGAAAGGTTCTTTGTTTGGAGGTCAAGCAATTAACCTTCTCTGTACACTCTGATATGGACTTCTGAATTGTCGGAGCAACGTCTTTGAGTCGGTTAATAAACACCTGCAAATAAAAAATGCAACAATGTGAAATTCCAAGATCGGAATCAATCAATCTTTCGAGTATATAACGTTAACTCTGTATAAGATACTAAACCGCTATTGTGATTAGACCAAAAGACACATTCAACTATATATGAATATTTAGCTGTAGAGCCAGCAGGTAATTGATAAAAGCAATGTAACTCCCTACTATATATGAATACTGAAACATTGCGGATTAACTGGGTGATTTTACGGATTCTTTCCTCGATTCAGTTTAACACAGACCACCCCAAAATCAATTTAGATATATGACTCAGATTTGGTTTCAAAGTTGCCAAATCCAAACTTGATTCTTGTCTTATCAACCTTGACAAACCATAACACCACTCACTACACATAAATGCTATGTATCACCGACACGTATTAGTGTCCGACACTTACACATGTGATAATATATTGAATTATGTCATTTCTCAAACTATTCTTGGTGTCGACGTGTCAGTGTCTATGTCATGTCTAGTGTCTGTTTTTGTGTTTCGTAGCATAAATGTCATAGTTCTCATTCAAATGAAATTGATACAGTAATTGCACATGACACATATTTTCTCTAAGTATGTATTTCCAAGACACAAATATGTTATACAAAACACAATTCACATGGCATTTCAAACTACCTCTTATCTATGTAGCACTGACTCGTCTGATCACATGTGAAAACCTTTTAGAGAAAAGGTAAAGTCTAACTTGGTCAACAAATTCTGAAGACCGTTGGACTAAACGTTTTGATCAGGGTTTAAACTCTGATGTATTTTTTGTAAGTTTTAATGATTATTTATCATTTTATTTATGTCAAAAATCAATTAAATTTACATTGATTTTGTTACATCTTCATCATTTTTTAAAAGTTGAATAAACCAAATTAAATTGATGATTTACATTTTGGATTTCTTTAGTTTATTGATTCACTTAAGAATGCAATTTAAAAAATTAATATTTTTCACTCAACTTCTTTAATCATCACTTACGATATATGAAAACAACATACTACCAAAATTACTTAACTACCCATACTTAATTTTATTCTAAACTTTTTTCTTTACAACTTTAGGGTTATTTTTGTCAAATCCACTATCAAAATTCACTTTATCCACTTTATTTCAAAAACGCACTTTCCCACTTTTCTTTATTTAATAATAATTTTTCTCTCTCATCTTTCTTTATTTATAATAATAAATTTTTCTCTCTTATCTTTATTTATTTAATAATTAACTTATCTCCCACCTTTCTTTTTTAATAATAAACTTTTCTCTCTCAATCTGAGCCTTCTCTCTTATATTTTTCTTACCAACTTTCTTCATTTTCATTTTCTCTCATCATTTTCAACTCCATTTTCTCTACTAATTTTCAATTCGGTTTTACTAATAAGTTTTGTTTTTTTAGAGGAAACTAACAAGTGTTGTTGTTATAGCATAATATGATTTTGTATTTTGTGATAACACTATTATATAATACATTAATTATGATTTTTCACGGGACGCATATTAATATTTTTCACACTCAAACATATTAGTAAATAAAATCTATGATTATTTTTATTTATTAGCTTTTCTAATATCGTCAATACTAAAAAAAGAACAATATTATAATAGACTATGATTAATCATACTTCAATTTTTTCCGTTGTTTTTTTAAATGTATCACTAAAAAACTCATTGGAGTGTACAATTGTGACACGGGATCCATTTTAGTAACTACAACGAGCGATCAGTTTTACTTAGTATTTTTTTAATATCTATATTTAAACATTGCGACTGTCTAAGTTTTATTAATATTAAAACAAGAACAATATCATAATATACTATGATTAATCATACTTCAATTTTTTCGTTGTTTTTTTAAAATGTATCACTAAAAAACCCGTGTAGTGTACAATTGTAACACGAGACTCATTTTAGTAACTATAACGAGTGATCAGTTTTAATTAATATTTTTTTTTAATATCGCTAATTAAACACTGTAATTGCCTACGTTTTATTAATATATTTGTAAAATATACGTGGATGTATGAACTATATATTAATATATTCTTATTTTTGAAATTTAATGGGAACTATATATTGATAAAAAAAATCGAATAATTTTCGAGAGCATATGAAAAACAACTCATGGAAACTCAAAAACTTTTATCGTATATTCTCAAAGATGAAGCTTCAAACTCAAATGGTTTGTAGTGTTTTCGTATCTTTCATAAGCTCCAAATGTTCAAGAATACCCTAAAATTGAAATTTTACTTAAATATGCATTGTGCTCCTATATTGTCGTTTGATTATGGATCCCAACACCCGACCGATGAGGAGACAACATTTTACGACTTAAAACTACTCATTTGTAAGTTACACTTCATTGTCATCCAAACTCTTATGCAATTGAGGAGAATTAATCACTTTAGTTTTTAGATGGAAAATGAGTAGTCACTTTAGTCCCTGAATACAGAGAAATTACAAAATAGTCCTTGAATGTAGACTTTGTTGGTCATTTCAGAGGCTACAGTTACTAATGAAGTCTACATTTCAGGACTTAATTTACTAACAGAGTCTACATTCATGGACTATTTTACAATTTATTTATATTTAAAGACTAAAGTGACGACTCATCTATTATTCAAGAACTAAAATGACTAATCTATCTACAATTGAGGGATAGTCATTTCCACCGTAGATTGAAGAAATAACACTAGCAAAGACACCACAATTAAAGTTGAATACTCAAAGTTTTCTTTCCTAGGAGGTGGCCCACAAAAAAGCCTATAGCAACCTATTAAGTGTAGATCCCCAATTTTGGCTGGTTCCTTTTTTTCTATAATTTTTTAATGGCCCCACAAAAGATAATAGTAGGTTATACAGATGTTGGCTTTAAACGTTACTAAAATTTTGTGAACATGATCTAATCTTTTTCTACTTCTCAGGTTTTTATAAGTAATCTACTAGTTAAAGCTCACATAATTAAATGTAGAAGAGTAGGGATGTTCGGGGTTTGAAACCCTGACCCCTACATATAATATACAATATTCCTACTAACTGAACTAAACTCACGGGGATTACTTCTCAACTTTTTATGCACTCAATTTAAATAGTTTTAAATGTTAACATGTAAATAAGTGATATTCATATTTACCAGTGTGCATATTAACTTTAAACATGACTAAATCTTCAAACAAATTTATACCAAAAAAAAAAAAACTTCAAACAAATAATGATTTATAATTTACAAAATGTCGCCATGAGAAAAAGGACAAGAATGTAATTGTTTACAATTTAATTAGCATTAGTGTAAAATTTAGTTCATTCATTAATAATAGCATTGATCAAATGCATTTTATATAACATTTCAACACAACTAACTAAATTTTATCATGAACATTTGAAATAAAATCATTAAAATAAATTCAGAAAAATCACAGTTTCTAGATTCAATAACTTAGATCGGTAGCAATCTCATATAATAATAGAAGGCTTAAATATTCAAATTTACAAAAAACAAAAATGTCATTGAACCAAGGGCCTTATCGATTCAATTTTGGTTTTTCAAGAACAATACATAAAAAAGAGAAAAAAGAAAGCATAGAGGATCAAAATTATTTAAGAGACTTATCATAGGTTCCCTCCACAAGGATTAATCCTATTTGACACAATGCGGGTACCATATCAATTTAATAGAGAACATCAGTTGATGTTCAAATTCAAATCTAACACAACCAAAAAGAAAATTGTTTAATTTTGAAAAATGAAGAAGAAATATGGAACACAAGATTTTGCAAAAAGATAATATAAATAAAGCAAAAAATATAAGATATGCAGAATTGTCTATCGAAAGAATTATGAAAGAAAAAAAATGAATACCCATTTTAGTGCGATTCTCCAATGGATTTTGTTAAGGAGAAGTAGAGAATGAAGGACATGACACTCAATTGATGAAACGATCGCAGGTTGCTCAAAAAACTCCTTTAAAAGGGATGATCTATTTTTCTAGATTTTCTTTTATGGTTTTGTTCGGTTAAATGAAAGAGAAGGCTGAAGGGATGAAGAAAATGTGGTTTGTTTGGCGAAATAAGGTTGATTTCGGCGGTGATATGGGAGAGAAAAAGGTGGTGACGACGGTAAGGGAAAATGACTGACTGAGGGTAAGATATAGGTCGGGTTTGATGAAGGAGGTTGGTTTTGGCCCAATTTTTGTTACTTCACGGGGGGTCGTATGCCTAAAACAGTGGTGTTAATAGCAATATGTCCAAATTTTCATTTTAAACTTATTTACTAAATCAATTCCAAACCTAAAGTTTATATTAGTTAATTTTCAAAATATCTTCACCTTCAAATGTATCTCAAAAAACTTATTCAAATTGTTTTTTTCGATAGATAAAATATTTTCAAATTTTCCTTCAATTTTTTTTTAAATTTCAAAGAATTATTTTCAAATTTTCCTTCAATTTTTTTTTTAAATTTCAAAGAATAAAAATAATTGAATACTCATTGTTATTATAGAACTTCAATGCCTACTTTATTCGGTTTGATTCCGAATCGGAATTCAATTACACTGATTAATAATTAATAATCTTGAGGGATAACCTTGGCGCAATAGGTAAAGTTGTTGTCATGTGACTGGAAGGTCACATGTTCAAGTCCTGAAAACAACCTCTTGTGTAAAAAACAGGGTAAGGCTGCATACAATACACCAAATGGTGGGACCCCTTCCCAGACTCTGCGTATACGGGAGTTTTAGTGCACCAATTTTGCCTTTTTTAATAATTAATAATCTTGACAAGACGGACTAGCAAGTTTCATTTTCTTCTATTTTTTAATGGGTCGTTGTTTGCAGTTGAAGTAGTTTTACTAGACGCAAAGGGGGTTGCAAAAGCCTAAAATTCTGAGATAGTGTGGACTTTGCAAGAAAAAGCCAAAAATTAAGTTTGTTTTTTTCTTCCAATGATTTCAATTGTAAATGTGGTGTGCCAGGAAGTATTTCATATAATATAGTTCATGTGTAAGTTGTTTGTGTTGTGAGTTTTCTATTATGTACTTAAATGAGTTTTAAGAAAATATTTCATTTGTTATCTCAAATGAATTGGTGCAAGAATTCATCCAAGAAAATTATAACTTTCATAGTTTTAGTTTACAATCATGTGTCATGGTGACTGGTGGTGTCATTCAGCCTATAGATAAACCAAACAATTTTTTCTTCACATTAGTGAAACTTGCCTTCAAACAATCGTTCTCATTCAATCCACTACAAGTAATCACATAACACATTATAAAAATTAAAATTAATTTTATAACTCAATATAGAACAATAATAATATAAGGAAGGTCATAAAATCTAGTTGTTATCCCAAAATAATTGGTGCAAGAACTTATCCCAAAAATTTATAACTTTCATAGTTTTAGTTTTTTTTCATATGTCGTGGTGACATCGCTTAGTCCGTGGCCGACGGTAATTCCATCCGTGCGTCGCAGAACAGCACACTAGTATAAGAATAATTGAAGAAAAGGACGCTCGTATAACCATAGTCCAATATATTTAGCTACTCATATTCATATGAGGCATGAAGACTAGTTAATATTTTCAATCGTAGAAGTGTTTATAAAATTTCATGTATGACTAACAATTGATTCATGTTTTGCATTCTATCAAAAAAGCGTTATCTTGAATGGTGATCGTTATTTGTGATTTCGATATGTTGTAACTAAAGGAGTGGGAATTGTTCTTCTCAATAATTGACTGGTATAAATGACAAGATAGTTTTTATATACTTTTTTTTTTTAGGGATTTTATATACTTTCTTAATACTCCTTTGTATTATGAGATGTCAAGAAAATATATTAGATTCTATCAAATTATAATAGCTCGGTATTTTAGAAGAGTGTATATCTTATGTTATCTTGACGTAGTGAGTAGCATACCTTGTTATAAATTACACTTCGTTATCAGGTGAGTCCAACCGAACAAAAGTACAATTTTCAAACTTTCTATTATTAGTCTATTTATCAACAACTCAATAACTTATGTAGTAACATTCAAATTCAAACGAGTTAAGCTAACTAGATAAAACAAAACTACAATAATTGTTTGATTAGTGAAGAAATTAAATGTATAAACATCTAATCGAATAAATACTATTAAAACAACAATTTATTTAACTAACTCTTATAATTGGCTTAAACCTACACTAACTAAAACAAATAAAGACTCTACAAAACAAATAAAGTCTCTACAAATACTATTTTTTTTTTCCGGTTACATGAGAAAAAAATAAAAGAAAAAGGAAGCAAAAACAAAAATAAACTAATAAACTAAGTCCTTGAAAGGGACATCTAAATCACTGCCTAGTAAAACATATAATAACACGGTAGGAAATATTTTATTAAAAAAAAATAACACGGTAGGAGTTTATTAAAAGTAACGAGATGATCTTAACTATTAGCTTCCATCTTAGTAAAAATATCAGCATAAGAATTCATCTCTCGAATAAGGATATGATGAATAGAAATAGATCAATTCTTGTACCAAAAAAAAAAAAAAATAGACCAATTTTTTAGTAAGATTGATCCGGAACCTCATAATCTCCTTCATTGTCAACTGCACCATATGAAGAGAGTAGAGGTAACATATAAGTTTTATAAAAACCTCCATATGATATGATGACGAGTTGTAAAAAAAATCTTTTTTTTTTCAAAAAAATAAATTATTTTTGATAAAAAAATTTATAGAAGTGATTTTCATTATACGTGAAATTGACTTCCTCGTTAGATTGCAGTTTCAGTTTGCATTAACGCTTTACGATATTATGATGATGTTTTCCCTTTTTCCTTCGTGATAATAGTATCATGCAAACTTAGGAAGACGGAAAACCCAAGTAAATTAAATTAAACAGGTTCATTGTATAATTGTTAAATGAGGTTTGAAGCAACTGAAAAACACGTTGTTGACTATTTAAATTTTGGAGGAGAAATGAATCAATTGTTTTCATCCACATAATAATCAAGTCGGTTGTCCGAAACACCTTTATTTTGGTTTTAATTGGCCACCTTTCCTTAAACCTTACTGTCTCCAATCGTGGAAGTAATTCAGACATTCTCTTTTTTCTTGTTTGTCTCCCTAACATTTTGTTTTGGAAAATATTTCATGGATATCCGTATCTATACTTCACCTTGAGCGAGAAAGGAATAAAGAAAATGATGTAATACGTTAGTGATACGATACGATGGTAAGAGAGATAGAGAGAAAATGTGATGTTGAATAAGTGTAAGAAAATTAAAAGTGTATAAATATCATTGTTGGTTTGTTTACAAGTCTCGGTAACATTTTCTGATATGATGATAAGGGTGAGAGAGAGAGAAAATGAGATGTTGAATAAGTAAATGAAAATTAAAAGTGTATGAATATCATTGTTGGCTTGTTTTTGTACAAATCTCCCAAACACTTTTTCTAGGTTACTTGTTAACGAATTATCTTCTTTTTGGTGACAATTCTCTTTTTTGTTGGTTTGTTAACGAATTATGAGGTTGAATAAGTTCGCAATTGCGGAAATGATTAAGACATTCTCTTCTTTTTTCGTTTGTCTCTCTAACATGTGTGTCCATATGACACTTGCTAATAAATCAAAAAGTAAAACTTATAGGTGACAATGAAATCGATTTAACTATGTATTCGCCAAATTCATCAATTATATAATTAAATTGTCAACAGCTTGAGTCGAATCCATCCGACATTTTCTTACAACTCAATTAATTATTTTATTATGAAATACAATGGATAATTTTTTATCTTTTTTAAAATAAAAATAAAAATCATAGACAAATTAGTTCATTGTTTTTTCATTACCAACCTCAATATCATCTTCCTCAAATCTCTTCAGACAAATTTTATACTAACTAATGGAGTCTACGGTCATATGTAGATTGCATGGTTGGCTCAACACAAGGGCCAAGTAACCTAAACAAAATGTAATTTTTGTAAAATCACAATATTTTATCGTGATTTTTACAATCTCAATGTGATACCATACATGCACTTAACTTTAGACATGAACTAAATTTTAATCTAGTTATAACATTGTTGAAATTGGTTCCTACTTAATGTTATTTAATAATGACATTCATAGAGCCTATGGACTATGGCACGAATGAATGTCCTTCAGTCACTTAATTATCACATTAACATTACTAATAGTACAAATAAAAATTATGTATTTTTTAATGAACTAACAATTATTTTTGTCAAAAAAATAAACTAACAATTGTGTACTGGACGCTTTTGTTTATGGCAAAGGAGTATTTTTGTTAGTGTCAGGCACTAATTAGTTGCAGCATTTTAAACAATTTTAGAGACAAATTTGGTTTTTACCACTCAAAATCAAAATATACTATTGTTGTAGTATTGCATTTTTCTATTCATTGAAATGTAAAACCCGGTTTCAATTCCTAGGACTTTTCACATTCTATGTGCGGTTTGGTATAAACTAATGATTAATGATTGATTCAACAATTATAATGTCTTATCCAGTTACAGTTATCCATGTCTTAGCAAAAAAATGGTCAATAAAATAAAGCATATGGACGTGAATGAAAGATTTGATTCTTGCTACTACATGTGTTCAACAGCATCCAGCCAAAATCGCCCACCTCTTTCTGGATTTTTATTCAATGAAATCTTTATAGTCTCTGTGCCACTGCCCCTTGTTTTTTGAACCAGGACAGGCGACGATGCATTCATGCAGTCAGTACATTTCTTGTCGTTGGATCGATAGATCAGACTATTTAAATTTTAAGTTCGGTAATCTTTTTAAAAGAATAAAAAATTTGAATTGAAATCTAAATAGTTATATCTCGATCCAATTGTCATGATTGTGCTGACTACTTGAATGATTGTTGTTTTTTTACTTACATTATAGTAGAAAATGTTGAGGTAAGGGAAAACCTAGAAAAATGTTGATCCAATAGTTTTACTATAACTAAAACTATTACGAAGAATTTATAGGTTAATGAGTTGGATAAATACATGATAACACATTAACCCACTTGAGTTGATACAATGATGTTGATTTTATACTTTGCGCTTCTCTTAAGGTCTCATATTAAATTTTCACCGGCGTCTATTTTGGTGGGCCAGTTTGACTTCAAAAAAAAAAAGTAAAACATTAAGACACGTTTGATCCATGTAACGGGCCCCACTTATTGAGATGGAACTATTTGTTGTTTGTATAGTTGAAAATGTTGAATTATTTGACCCAATCCAAAGTGGTTTTTTGTTGAATAAACAACCAAGGCTACTTGAAATATCTTTGTACAACATATACAATAAAGAATCAAGACTTGATTTACAAGAGAAAATCTGATTGACCATCAAATCTAAGGAATCAAAAAATACTATAAAAAATGTCCACTGATTTTAAGTCTTTACTAAATTTAGACTCAACATTATTTAATTTGACTAGTCCTTGTTATTCTGTTAGGACAGTTTTTAACTCGTTTTGTAGCACTATATATACCTCATCTAGTTATATCACTTCATCAAACAAATACTTATCATATCATATTAACATAAACAAATACTTGTCATAGATATGGCAATTCCTGTGATAGATTTTAGCACTCTCAATGGTGACAAAAGAGGTGAAACTATGTCCCTTTTGCATGAAGCTTGTCAAAAATGGGGTTGCTTTCTGGTAAAGTGAATGTGACATTTTTTTGGGTGCTTTTAATGTAACATATAGTTTTTTTTTTTGTGATTTTAATGTAACATGTTACTTGTGCAGATTGAGAACCATGACATTGAGGGGAAGCTGATGGAGAAGGTGAAGAAGGTAATTAATAGTTACTATGAAGAAAATCTGAAGGAAAGTTTCTACCAATCTGAGATAGCAAAGAGGTTGGAGAAAAAGGAGAACACCTGTGATGTTGACTGGGAAAGTTCCTTCTTCATTTGGCATCGTCCGACGTCTAACATTAGGAAAATTCCAAACCTCTCCGAGGAGCTTTGGTTAGTCTATTCAACGTTACCAAACATCATGTTTTTCTCTATTTGCGTTTTCGTATCTTTATTATTTTAAACGCTGTTGTTCTAACAATATGTGTGTGTAAATGCAGCCAAACAATGGATGAGTACATTGAAAAACTAGTTCAAGTGGCAGAGACATTATCTCAGATGATGAGTGAAAATCTTGGTTTGGAGAAAGATTACATAAAGAAAGCATTTTCAGGAAGTAATAATAATGGACCAGCTATGGGAACAAAAGTGGCAAAGTACCCTGAGTGTCCATATCCAGAATTGGTGAGAGGACTAAGAGAACATACAGATGCTGGTGGAATCATCCTATTACTTCAAGATGACAAAGTACCTGGTCTTGAATTCTTCAAAGATGGAAAATGGATTGAGATACCACCTTCAAAAAACAATGCAATCTTTGTCAACACAGGTATTTGCGTTATTGTAAATAACTCATCTATGTAGCACTGACACTTCTGATCGAACGTGTGTCTGGTGTCTGACACGTGTCCACTGACACATGTGATTACATTCAATTAATTAATTTTTTAAATTATTATCAGTGTTGACATGTCAATGTCTTGGCTTAATCACTTTCTAAATCATCTTAACAGGTGACCAAATTGAAGTGTTGAGCAATGGTTTATACAGAAGTGTTGTGCATAGAGTCATGCCTGATAAGAATGGAAGTAGACTCTCTATTGCAAGTTTCTATAATCCAGTTAGTGAAGCTATTATTTCTCCAGCTTCTAAACTCTTGTATCCAAGTGATTATTGCTATGGTGACTATTTGGAGCTTTATGGAAAAACTAAGTTTGGTGATAAGGGTCCTAGATTTGAATCAATCAAGAATAAGGCCAATGTGAACTAGTACTACTACAATCTTGTGTAACTTGGAAAAATGTATCCTAATACCCTTAATTTCTACTTGATGTTACAAAATAGCCAAGAAAGGAAAATGTAACATCAGGTTTCCTTTTTATTTTCTTTTTTCATGTTATATTGAATTGAATGAATAACAAAGAAATATATGTTTTTTCTTTGATTCCATAAAGGGAAAAATTATAAGTGAAGCTTTTCTTTATCCATTCTTTTCTTAGTTTTTTTTGGCATTGTTTTCTATCATTAATGTACTACATGGTTACTGGAAAATTATGAAACCTTCGAGCAAATTAGCCAAAACTATCTCATCTCATTGTCTTTATTGCACATGGTAAGAAACAATGCTATATATAACATTAAAAAAAATAATCATCGGCATACAATATGAACGAATTCCCCATCACAGTAACTGCTGATAGGTAAAGGCACTGCTACGAATTCTCGGTTCATATTTCTCTTATGCGGTAGCCAGCTTCCTAGAGTACACAATGTACATGGGATCCGAGCGTCCAGGATTTGGAGATATATCCACAGCCTACAAAAAAAGAAGTTACATGAGCCTCGGCATTGGTAACGCTGCACATGATCACGTCATATACACCATTGTAGAGACTTCCATATTTGTTTCATGACTACTACTAAAAGAAAATTCTGTTTTATATAGGGAAATGCCGAATAATAAGAACAGAAATCGCACAAAAACTGCGCATATATCACGTGACACGTTATCATCACGATTTTCCCTTCATGATCAGTTATTAATACAAGAATTACAACAACATGGATGCATCACAAATGGCTAGGTTTGTTGGTGCAAGAGTTATGATTCGGATATAATAAATGTGGAGTGTGCGGAGAGTGAACAAAGAAGTAAAATATGAAACAAAGAGAGGTAGTTACATTTTAGAAAGAGGAATTTAAAGACTCATGCTACTTGAAGTTTGTCCAAACAAAATGGGAAAATATCAGTGAGGGAATTACCTGAGGAGGTTCAAATCCTCCTGCATAATGAAAATAGGATCCAACAATCATAACATGATCGGCATCCCCGGTTGATGTCCATATAGAAATGGCTTTTGTAAAGAAGCATCTATTTGAAAAGCTGAAATCATCGATGTACAAGTTGACAATTTTGTAGGAAAGTGCTTCATGAAAATTTTCATTCAATTATTAAATTTTACGGAAATGCTATTATGAAGTAATTCCAAAATGATAGCGGACAAGATTGTCACCTCATTATGGCCAATCCACCTGGCTTGAGTATCCTATTCATCTCCTTGAAAATATCAAGAGGCTTTGTTAGGTAGTCAACACTGACCTGCAAGACATATCGAGTTTTCAAGATTTGAATGACTGACTTACATGCTAAGCAAGAACATAAACACAGTTTAATTTTGTAAACAACCAAGAAATTCATCATTTCATTTACAAAGTTTCAAATTTCAAAACAAAATTCAAAGAAGCTACTGCAAAAATACACATCATACAATACAAATATCAGCCAATAGCATGCATCACTTTTACCAGTTTCCAGCACCAAAGTTAAAACTTAGGAAGAGGTATTTTTACCACATTAGTGATGACGTCAAAAGAGTTATCTTCAAATGAGAGTTTAGGATTCACATTTAAGTCTTGTACAGTATACTCCGTGAGGACCTACAGCAGCAACAATTTCTATCAATAAGGCCATATTTCTCTAGCAATTTAGAAAACATGAACAAATCATTATTGACGCTATTTAGTACAAAGTCTTGTCAAATAGTGTCTACTGCAGCTTTATATCATTGTAGCATAGCGAATTTTGAATAAATATATATTTCGCACTTTCCGCGATTGACCACATTGCCACATAGCACAGAAAGAGGGTTGTCTTACCGGGTTCCTCTTCAATTCTTCTTCATTCAGGCCTAATCCTACAACTCGTTCTTGCTTGTATCCGGGTGGAAAATGGCTGACCTAATGCAAAGTGAAGATTTATGAGTTATGACAATATGTGTATGCTAATGCTATGCTAGAGAAAAGAAAATGAGTAACAATACAAAATTTCTTACCCAACTGCTACACATATCCAAAATGCTTACACCAGGAGCATTGCTAGGTGGGAAAACTTTGGAGTAATACTTGGTCAGAGCAGCAATTGCAGGGTCATCAATGTGTGTTACGAATCGAGGTGATTCATAGAATGTAGCATCTGATGACCTAAAGGGAAAATTTTCTGATATTATATATAAAAACTAACAAAAATTAAACAAAATGTTTTAACTTTGTACTTAAATGTAAGGTCCTGTTTGGATTGACTTATTTGAGTTTATCTACTGTATAAGTTTGGTGACACTGTTTGGGAGAACTTATGACATTGTTCATAAGTTATTTTCAGCTTATTTTCATAAGTTATTTTGAATAACTTATGAAAACAGCTTATAGCTTATATGAAAACAATTTAACTTCAATTTATCTTTAGCTATATAAATAGCTTGTACAAAAACACTTATCATGATGATCTTTGTGCTATAAGTTTTTTTATCCAAACAGGGCCGATGCCGAAGTATAGTTGTTTGAACTTACTCGTCATAGCGTTGGAAATCCTCCTCCTTAAAGGGGAATTGCTCTGGCCATTCCACATTCTTCAATATCTACAAAAAGGTATAGTGGGATGGGACAAAGGATCAGAAAAACAAAAAATGATTGAATTTTTGCCAATTTTCAATTCTACCTTTATGTTTGAATTTGCGTTAACAAGAATTGATTTTTGGATAAACTGATTCTGTAAATTTGATTTTGACTAAAAATGAGTTGAATGTAAAATGATTTGTGGTTGTATACATTCATATAAAGGTGAGTTGAACCGTAAAAATCAATTCTAGAACCAAAAGCTACAAATCCTAACTTCCAAGTAAAATCTATTCTAGAGGCAGAATCAATTCTACTTAAAAGAAACCTAACACGTCATAATCAATACTACTCTTAATCAATTCCGGCTCTTCTATAAGTGGAACCAAATATACACTACATATATATGAAGCACCTACGCAACACCACACCAACGTATGTAATTACATTCAATTATGTCATTTTTGTCTTAAATTACTATCGGTGTGGACATGTCAGTATCGTGTCCGTGTAGAATATTGAAATATGCAATGAAAAGAAGGTGATATTGTTATCATAGATATACCTGATCAACAGCGGTTATTCTTGCAGAAGCAATGAAGGATTTGAAACCAGAAGCAGACATGTTAGTGATAAAGTGAGACAAGAATGAAGATGCTCCAAAGCCTAATAACATGCGTCGAGGAGCATTCTTAAATGTCTTGTTTAGTAGAGAACATGAAGAAGGAACAGTACGAGGATGTGGTGTGGCCCAATAACAGGACATAACTGGTAACCTTAGTCCAACAAAATTGGTCATCTTCACTCAGCAAGACATGATTATGATGTTACTTTTTTGCTAGTCAAGGATCATTCATGAGTGAGTTTGTGATTTACATGCATATTACGTGGCTTCTTATCCTCTTTCCATCTCATTGTTGTTTAACTTCCATATACTGCTATTTGCACCTCTCACTTTTCCTAATCATTAATAGAATAAGTTAATAAGTAACGAGATTCAATTTAACACACTTTTTTTTTTATCTATATTATATAAATTCGAAGGTTTTCCTCAAAACTTTATATGAAAATATTTTTCTTAACCTATTCATGTGACATGTGATACTCTCAACAAACTCAGCATTCTCATGACATGTGGCATCATGAAATAATTGAAACATTCTCATGCACTTGACATTTAATGCTATTAATTTTATTTTTATTTGTATTTCATAAAATTATTCTAATTTGATGTGTTTCTATTCATGGAATATAAAATGTATAATATATTTAAACTATTGTTTTAATTGAATTTTTTCTTTTTACACACATACACACGAAACTATTTATAGCTAAATTATTTTGTGATTGAATTTAAAGTAACAAACCAAATAATACACTTTGTTTTTGTTCTTAAAAAAATAGTATATGTTGTATTTTTGTTAAGAAAAAAAAGGATTTTATATGTTGTAATATTACTACAAAAACGGATAAAGCCAAAACGTCACTATAATATAAAAACAATAATGAAAACAAACTATTAATAAGAATTATTATTTTAATGAAATATTTAGTGAGAAAATATTTACTATTATCATTGACCAAAATTTTAATTGTTTATGCTTAGATCATTACATATATTAAAAAGTAAAAACACATAATCAGAAGGAAAAAAAAAACCTCTATTTTTATGATACTTTTTTTTTTGACAAACTTTTACAATATTTTTTAATGATTATATTTCATATGGATAACGATGAACGGTACGGATACGGTGCATACGAAATTTCACGGATGAGCAATAGTTGGATTTCTCTTCTTTTCTTTGCATAGTAAAAACACTAATTCAACACTTATTTGATTTCTCCTGTGTACCATATACATATTTTGTCGGTTTCTAAAAAATAAGTTGATCTCTTAACCCTTTTATTGCAAATCCAATGGCCTTTATCTTCCATGGTATGAGACATGATCACTATATAATTTATTAAAGGGACATGATCACTATTATTAATATTATTTCTACAAAAGGGTGCTGTATTTTTGTTATTATTTTTAATATAGTGTTAGTATTTGTTTAGTTTAATCTACCGATTTTTTTTAGTAAAATAAATAAGAAGATATGCT
>Ga0099826_10000641_pt1 | contig 18026 bp, 12 predicted proteins | sample Mtrugardesep15_FD_76830 | JGI IMG/M metagenome (GOLD analysis project Ga0099826, IMG submission 76830) | Root nodule microbial communities of legume samples collected from California, USA - M. trunc garden sep15 | ecosystem: Host-associated > Plants > Roots > Nodule | place: USA: California... | reverse complement strand
TATATAAATATTCTTCCTCCGATCATATTTATAAGCGAAACACAATGTATTCAGTCTTATACATGTCCGATAAAGTTGTTAGAGGAAATGAGATGATGCAGTCACCACAATTTTGACTATTTAAACTGGATCAAACAATTCATACTTTGAAGTTGTATTTTGAATTTAGTTTAGTGAAATTAGAATATTAACTATTAGAAACCAATCAATTGAACTTAAGTGGTTAACGAACTCCACTAAGGACGGAGTGGTTAAGAGAACAAATTCAAATATTAGGTAAAACAATTCTTGATCTCTATACTTATTTCTCGACCGAACTCCAAATTATTATGGGGTCTTTTCCCTAATAACCAGACGTTTAACACCAAATAACACGGAATATCAACCATTAGAGATCGGGTAAGTTTAAAAAAAAAGTTACATTTCATTGATAATATTTTAATTTTATTTAAATGACAAAATGAGTACTCATTGAAGTTGTAAACACAAAAACGTTTCAAGGTAGTATATTGTGCTTATGTATGTTGATGTCTTCAGCCACCAAATTGGCATAAGCTTGTTAAATCATCAGTGTAATCCTCTAGGAGTGGTGCTCAATTTACATTAAAATTAAACAATATCTTTGGTCATAGTTCTAAGTTACAGAACAATGATTTCAAATTATGTAGTTCCATTGATGAGTTGAAGGATGAGTTTTAATCAAAAGGTTTAAGACTCAATTCCTGAAAAACAACATGAATATATTTTTTTCAACTATCAAAAGTGTCTTGAGGGTAAAAATAGACTAACAAAGATTGTAAAAAAAAGTCAATTGATAAGAAGAAAGACATATAAAGGAAATTGAAGTCAAACTTCTAATATGAAAACACATGCCACGTGTGATTATTTGTGATACACATTTATAAGAGTAGTAAACTTTGATGTATTGTATTTCTTTTTGGGTGAATAATGGTATATTGTATAGATTAAGATTAAGATGGATACTTTTGTGATACACATTTATTTATTGATGTATATTATTTGACCAAACATATAACTGATAGGGATACTTCTGTCATTACAATAAACTAATATTGTCCCTTAGCATAACATCATCATCATAATCATAATATTAACTATAGTAACATTTTACAATGGTTGATGTGTAGTTTCTATAACAATACAAGGGCTATTTCTCATTCATTATTCTATATGCTACTGTCAGATTTTTTTTCATCATAATAGCTTTCTCTTCCTATAATAATCTATGCTCTCTTAGATTCTACTCCACTATTCTTTCCTTCCTCAAAAACATGTAAGAAATTTGTTTCATGTCTCAAAAACTTAATATTCTCAAACTGAATGGCTTTATATATACATATATATTTTCCTTGGAAATTTGTTTCATTTTTTGTTCTTCTATATGTTTAAAAATGTTTGTCCATGACAATATATATCTTTATTGTCTGTGATCTTCTTTGAGTTCTAGTTTTTGCATTTCAGTTTGTCATGTAAATTTTGTTTTCTTTGATCTTTATGTATTCTTACTTAAATAATTCATTGAATAAGATGATGAGAGATTTGATTTTGATTTGTTTTATATTTAGCAATAGGGTGATATGCATTTTGTGTGAACCTATCTTTTTATTAAAATTTTGTTATGATAATATAAATATATTAGTATTATGTAAGAGGTGATTTGGTTAACCATATTGTTGGCTAAGAATATCTATGTAAATTTATTATGCTGTTTCTGCTTTTTTGGTTTGTGAATCTGTTCTTTATGACACTCAAAGCTTTCTTCTTTTCAGCTTACCAGATTTGGAAATTGAAATGAGTTAATAAAGTAGAATTGAAAACTTTCTAATATTTTCTAATCTGTGTTTTATTTTATTTTTTTGAGCAATTAATCTGTGTTTTATAAACATTGTATTTTGTGGAATATTTTATTGAGGAGTTTTCCATATACAGATGTATATTCTTCATCTGTTTGAAATAATTTTATATAAATGAAATCTAGACATCTGGTTCAATATATACAGAGTCATGTACATTTTTGTGTCTTATCTTTTGAATTTTGTTTAATGGTGACTATTTATGTTTGGATTATTCCTTCTCCTCTATTTTTTGTTTAATTATGAAAAATTCTAGATATTTTTCTTTATTTTTCCATTTTTTGTTCAAGAAAAATCAGTGACAGATAGAAAGGGTTATTTGTGCAGCTTCTTGGAAATTTTCACTAATTGATATAAAAAAAAAAAAGTGAACAGAGAGAATTCAATATTTGACTTGCCTTTTTTTTTTTTTTACTTTTTATTTGATTCCAATTTTGAAGGAAAAGTTGACTAATGGTCAACTGCACAGTGAATCTACAAGAATGCTTAATTTCTTCAAGACCTGAAAATAAACTTTGTCCTTTTATTTATATGTATTTTATGATGTATGGATGGTTGTTAATTTTAGCACTGATTCTGTGATTATTCAATGCAGAATACAGATAATGTCAAATTTGTGCAGAAGAATGAACTTGTAGTAATTACAGTTGAGACGCGGTACGACGCTTCATTATTGATTCTACAATGCAGGCATCAGAGCAACATAGAAGTTCAAGTATGTACTATCAACCATTGCAGCAAATTGAAGCCTTTTGCTTGCCGCAATATCGAAATCTAAATCATCAGCTATACAACAATGACGGAGGCCAAGCAACTCAATTCTCGGCTCCAACTTCTTCTGACCTTTATTACTGCACGTTGGAGTCGTCCTCTGCAGCTGGAAGTTTCGCAGTTTACAACTCTCCTTCGACAGTTAGTTTCTCGCCTAATGATAGTCCAATGTCGCAGCAAGAATCTCAGTCTTATCCATCTGATAAGTATCATTCCCCCGACAATACCTATGGCTCGCCAATGAGCGGATCTTGCATAACCGAAGATTTAAGTAGCTTCAAATACAAGCTGAGAGAATTGGAAAATGTAATGCTTGGTCCTGACTCTGATAATCTTGATAGTTATGACAGTGCTATCAGCAACGGAACCAATTTCGCTTCGCTTGAAATGGACAGTTGGAGACAAACAATGGTAGCAATTTCGAGCAAAAATCTAAAGCACATCCTTACTGCATGTGCCAAAGCAATTGCAGATAATGATTTGCTAATGGCGCAATGGTTGATGGACGAATTACGGCAGATGGTGTCGGTTTCTGGTGAACCGATTCAAAGATTGGGAGCATACATGTTGGAAGGACTCGTTGCACGGTTGTCTGCATCCGGGAGTTCAATCTACAAATCTTTAAGATGCAAAGAACCGGAAAGTGCCGAGCTTCTCTCTTACATGAACATACTTTACGAGGTTTGCCCTTACTTCAAATTCGGATACATGTCTGCAAATGGAGCCATTGCAGAAGCAATGAAAAATGAAGCCAGAGTTCATATAATTGATTTTCAAATTGCTCAAGGAAGCCAGTGGATTTCGTTGATTCAGGCTTTTGCAGCTAGGCCTGGGGGGCCACCACACATCCGGATTACAGGTATTGATGATCCGACATCAGCTTATGCCCGCGGAGGTGGACTACATATAGTTGAAAAGAGGTTATCAAAGCTTGCTCATCATTTCAAGGTGCCATTTGAATTTCACGCTGCAGCTATCTCTGGTTGTGATGTTCAACTGCATAACCTTGCAGTTCGGCCGGGGGAAGCTATGGCCGTAAATTTCGCATTCATGCTACATCACATGCCTGATGAGAGTGTCAGCACTCAGAATCATAGGGATAGGCTTTTAAGGTTGGTTAAGAGCCTATCCCCGAAAGTCGTGACACTTGTTGAGCAAGAATCTAACACAAACACTGCGGCATTCTTTCCACGTTTTCTCGAAACTATGGACTATTACACGGCAATGTTCGAGTCGATAGACGTGACTCTTCCGAGAGAGCATAAAGAGAGGATCAATGTTGAGCAGCATTGTTTGGCAAGAGATTTAGTTAACATCATAGCTTGTGAAGGGGTCGAGAGAGTGGAACGACACGAGCTGCTAGGGAAGTGGAGGTCGAGATTTGCAATGGCTGGTTTCACTCCTTACCCTTTGAGTTCATTGGTGAATGGTACCATAAAGAAATTGCTTGAGAACTACAGTGATAGATATAGACTTGAAGAGCGAGATGGTGCTCTATATCTTGGTTGGATGAATAGAGATTTGGTTGCTTCTTGTGCTTGGAAATGAGCACCGAAAATTATGTAACTCCTGAATGTTTGAGGAATTTGGATTTGCTGCAGTCAACAACTCTACGCATTCACATAGCCAGCTCGTCGGTGGCCATTAGATCGAGATTGGATGATCCAAATTTCAAATCGGTATTTCATTTTTTTAATAAAAAATATGCCTTGAAATTTGGACCGTCCGGTCACTATCCAATAGTCACCAATGTGTTGACCGTGTGGATTGTTAACTGCAGCAAATCCAAGTTTGAGTGGTAATGAAGCAGAACATGTCCTTGTTCTTGTTCTGTTCCATTACAATATAGGAGTTTATGAGAAATGTGGCATTTGATCCAATCTAATTGTCCATTTTCTGTGTTTCAAAAAGTTTCTGTGGAAAATGTAGCTAGCAATAGCATTTATCTTTATCAGTAATGTTAAATTTTCATATCATTATCTTTTTCTGAGAATAAGAGGAGAGTTGCATTTCACAGTTGTGCTATACTGTCATCAAGCATTACATTCTCCATCTTGGACATCATCAATCTCATATATACAAATCTTAAACTCCTAGGAAAGAATATGATGTATAATACTAGTAAAAGTAAAATATGATATTTATCCAAAAAAAGGAAGTAAAATATAAAATTTTGGTGAAGTGGAAAGGGATTCATTTGAAGGGGTTACATTACTATATTTATTTACAATTATTTACAATGGACATAACATTGTTACAGTGTGATATTCATACTTAAATCTTATATTGCTAACTGTTTATTTGTGTGTGATAGTTTAAAGAATTTATGTATATGTATAAAAAAAAATAAAAATGAACTGTCAGTGTTAATATTGTGACGATTAAACTCTCGACCTCTTTATATGTGAACCTCCAAGGACACATATAAATAATTATTAATTTATTTATCGAGCTGGTTTGGTAGAACATGACTTGAAAAGGTGGACTTGATAATATGCATAATATATAAGGTTGATTTCTTTCTTTTCTAGTTTGCAACTCTTTCTTTTTTTTCAATTTTATAGAAAGAGGCAAAATTCCAAAACAGACAAAAACTAACAAAGAAATATGTCTCATAAAATATACACTCCCACGCTCTGTCTCTCTAAAGTACAGATTGCACCACTAATGTAAACCAGTGTTTTCAGAACCAGGCCGGTCGTTTCAATGAACCAGAAACTGGTCAGTTTGCTAATTGGTTAAACCATGGCCAGTTTAAAGTTTGTCAGAACCAGATTGAACTGTGGTTCATTTTATTTTTCAAAATGAATAAAAAGTAGTTTTTATATACTTAATATTTGCCATTCGGTTCAACTGATTGAACCTTGACCCGGAGGTCTCACTCTGAAGTCTGATCCGATTTTTAAAACATTGGTGTGAATATAATGGACCCCAGAATTTCTGTTATCCTCCAAGTACACACCAATGCATTTTTCAATGTACTAGAAGTCTAGAACAGTGTGTGCCAGTATCAGTTTAGCAGCAATATAAACCACCTAAACTCAAGGTTCAACATACACAAAATAGCAGTGTTTTTTCCTTACATTAGTTTCTATATAATGTTTCTATATCATGTCTTTTCAGTATCATTTTTCTATATTCTTCCAAGACTCAGAAATCAGTTGGGCATAGAAAATACCCTCATAGAATGAACCAAAACAAGAATAAGAAATAACTTAAAAGCATCACCAGCCACAAAACAAGAATCACAGATGAATCACAATATATATTGGAATTTTAGATACATGTGTACGAAAATGTAGTAAATAATTGTGATTTGCATATTTAGTCAACCTGGAACAGACAACTAAAAATGAGCTATAAAAAGGGAAAAGAGAAGGTTAGAATAGGAATGGGAACAGCAATCTTGATACCATAATATATAAGTATAACCTACGTCACTTGCAACTACTTATAATCTTCGATAACTAGCTGCATTGTTAGAAAGCATTGCAGTTCAGCTTTGGGCAGGTTCTGCAACAGATGTTGTACTAGGAGTATCATGTTCACTTAATCTGCATGGAACTTTCAAACTTGAATCACGTATGATGGCATCGCTGATGGAATCCTTTTTGGTACTAGGATCTTCATTTTGTTGCTCTTCTTCGTTTAATTCACTTTCAAGACCCTGGTTAGGAAGGATGGTCGCTCGAATTGGAGTCAATTTTGTAGCTGTATTATCAGGGACACCTCTTCCCATGGGAGGTGCATGATCATGTTGACCCTCATAGGTAGTTATGACAGTTGTTGTGTTTTGAGAGGACTTCTCAACATGCTTTTTGACGGGGCATCCGGGACTCGAGCATCGATAGTAATTTCTAGAAGATTGGAGAGAAAATGCAATCAATTAAATTAAATCATTTCATGAATTCGTGAGCACATAGAGAAAGAGAGATCAAATAATGCTTCTTGAAAGGCTCCACGATGTACCAGTTCATAACAAAAGCTAAGCGTGTACCTTGGATTTGTGTTGCCTTTAACCATTTTCTGACCATATTTGCGCCAGCGATACCCATCATTTACAATTCCAGACTCACTTGTAGTTCGAACAATAACGCGAGATTCACCAGTTAACACATCAGCTCCAGTCGCATCGGCATTACTATTGTCTTTCTTCCTGTTTGATATCATATTGTAAAGTAAATTAAATGTTAGATATCACATATATCAACTCCAACGATTCTAGAAAATGGTCAAATAACATACAGCCGCTTTGACTCATTATCAGTTCGCGAAACTTTTGAAGGTGGATGGAAACGCAAAGGCGTGATCTGTCGAGGCATAGATTCATACTCAACAGATGAATTTTCTGCATGCACCATACAGTAAAATATATTAAGAGTCTTTTCATGTAAGGACAAAAACTAAAATACTAACAAAGTTTACTTCTCACCTTGACCTTCCACATCAGCAAAAGAGGATTGGGGTGGTCCCTTTTCGACAACAGGAAGAACACGATCAACCGGTGGTATGGTGTTCGATTCAGGTTTGGGATGATTATGCTGCCCGATGTAACTGCAATCTTCGTAGTTTCCATCATGTGATAGCTGAAATTGCTTCCTTGCAGGGCAGTCTGAATAAGTACATTTGTAATAACTCCTTTTAAATTCACTCCCCTTAACGTTTTTCTGGCCATACTTTCGCCATTTATAGCCATCTTTTGTGACCTTATCACGTATTATGGAGGGTCTGTCTTGACCAGATTGCATCGGAAGCAATTCATGCGAAGGAGTCTTGGGGCTCTGCGAATGTTGCTCAGGCAGTGAAGAGTGTGACGATACCAAGTCACAAGCCATAGCATCAGAAACCAACACTTCCTTTTTAGCTACATCATCAATCCCCTGTGACAATGCAATCTCCCTCTGAGGACTCACTCGCTGTTGAACTTTATCAGAAGAAACGTTGTGATCAGCACTTTCTTGTGAGAAGATCATGTTAACCGCTTACTTATATATCAGAAGGAAATAGGTCTACTTTCATTGACTGCTTCGATGAATACATAGAAATGAAGGACTTGAACAAACCTGACAACATTTAAAAGGCTTATTAGCCAAAACAATGTGTGTCGTTATCAGAAATCATCAATACAAATGATATTGTATGAACAGTAAGATTGAGAAAGAATTTCATTTTATAAACCTCAGAAACTTGATTACTCATCAATTGCAGCAGGATCATTAAAAGTATTGCACGTGTATGACTTGAAGAATGATGAAAAAATTCTTACAATGAATGGCAGCGTATCGTATGTATCAGTGCTACATTAGCCATGGGCCTACGGGAACTTCTCAATTAGAATAAGATTATGATAATTCACTTACAAACTATGAAGCACGGATACAGACACGGACACCGACACTTATAATAATTTGAGAAAATCACATATTTAAACGTAAGCATATGTGCCGGCGACGCGTGTCTGACCTAATCCGAAGACGAAGAGTGCCTGTGCTTCATAGCTTACAAATAGTTCTTATAAGTCCATAGATGTTCATGAAAAAGATAAATAAGAGGGTTTCTCAAACAAAACAAAAAAGGAAAATAAAATGCAGAAGCTAATTTCAACTAAACCTGTTTATGGAAGACATTACATTAGTTGAACTGTAGTAACATAAAGTTTTTGGGATCACCAATTATATATCAAGAATACAACCATTTTAGTGAGTAAATAGACATTTTAATCTTTGAAATTGTAAGGATCAGTTGATTTGGTCCTTCAACTTTACAAAATAGCAAATTAGTCCCCGAAAATAATATCAATCAACTTATTCCCTCCATCAAAACATTTCTTTAGACATTCATATTGACATAGGGACCGTTTGGATTGGCTTATTTATTTTTTAGCGTATGCAACACAGCTTATGCAAATAAATAAGCTTTTAAGTATTATTCATAAGCTTGCCAAGGTAGTTTATAAAAAAAATAGCTTATGAAGATACAATTTTCGTTAGTGAAAACTTATGAATTAACATAAAAACTAATTTATTTGCATAAGCTATTTTTCATAAGCTCGTAAATAAGTCAAACCAAACAAGCCCTTAAACCGTCTTTAAAATCGTGGTACAAAAGTTGAAAATGGGACTAAATTGATTGATATTTTTAATTTAAGGAACTGTAATACTATTTTGCAAACCTGTAAGAATAAATTGACTGATCGTTACAATTTCAATGACTAAAATGAATATCTACTCCCATTTTAGTCTTGAAATTGTAGGAGTCAAACAGTTTAATCATTCAACACACAAAATTCCAATATGATAATTAAAATTGAAAATTTTGATCACATTAATCCTTATAGTTCGGTCAATTTTTGTCCCAAAATCATAAAAAAAAATTCAATTTTATAGATCATTATAAAATTTCAAAAATTATTAAATTTCACAAACCAAATTACCTAATCCCAACAAATTCATAAACTAAATTAGGGATTTAAAAACTAAATTGACGAAATTAATCAAAACCCACAACTCATACCTCAATTTCCAATAAAAAGGGGAAAAGGGTTTCAATTGTTAGGTATCACACAGTGAAAATTCTGAATTTACAACATATAAGAAGCTGAAAATCAAAACCCACAATTCATACCTCAATTTCCAATATAAAAATGACAAACTTTACTATAATAAGAGTAAAATTGAAAGAAAAAAACAGAGAAATTGAGAAGAAAAAAAACATTACCACGAAGAAATTGAGGTTGAAATTGAAGAGGAATATAGTTGAGTAAACAATTGAACTGAACAAAGGAACTGAAGTGAAACTGTGTTGTGTTGTGTTTTGTTTGTGAGTTTATGTTGTGTTTGGATGGAAGCAATGAGAAAGAGAAAAAGTGTTTTTTAATTAATTTGACCGAAAAGAAAGAATAATAACACAAAATAAATAAAAAATAAAGAGGAACAAAAGTCCACTCTTTCTCTCTCCAAACAGACACCAAGAATATGCTATATTTTTTATGTTAAATTTCTTAAGTTGGAGCAGGCTTGATAATTCGAAATCAGTCAAAAATAAATAAATAATTATTAAATTGAAGTTTTTATTGCAAAAAATTGAAGTTGTTTTGAATAATTTATCTTTAATGAAATTTATTAACCATTTAATTTTAATCGATTAGTTATTTTTATATTATTTTATTGATTATGTCTTTTTTAATATAAAGCTTCATTGATCATTTCTTTGTGACAACTATTTCATTTCATTTTTCCTTAAAAAAGAAAAAAAAAACTATATCATTTCATTTGATAATATTAAATGCTTATTTTTATTATTAACTTTTTGACAAAGGTTATTTATTTTTTTTGGAAAAATAAAATGCAATACAAATATTATTATTTTTTTGTTTTGAAAGATTAATATTTTGATAATTTTGCGACACTTAGGCATCAACTCTGATGATTTTTTCGCGAACACTTATGTTTGGTTAAAAAATGGCCTTACGGATTCTCAATCTCTTGCTTTCTCAGCTGGTGTTTGGTTGGTGTGGCGACACCGCAACTTAATGTGTCTCGACAATGAAGTGTGGTCTCTTAATCGTCTCGCCTTCAATATCCAGAATTCCAGGGTCATCAACTACACCTCCCTCTGCCATATTTCTCTTGCTGATAGTGTCGACAAAGTGGTGAAATGGAATTACCGTAATCATTATTGTTATACTCTTAATGTCGATGGGAGTTGTCATGGCAATCCTCCGCGAACCGGATTTGGTGGCCTTTTTAAAAACAATGATGGTTTTTTCATCTCTGGTTTCTCCAGATTTATTACTAATTCATTTGATATTCTTTTTGTTGAACTCTTTGTCATTTTTAATGGTTTGAGTATGGTTAGAACTTTGGGAATCACTGATTTTGTGTGCTACTCCGACCCCCTCTATTCTGTTAGCCTCATCAACGGACCTCCCATGAAGTTTCATGTCAATACCACTCTCATTCAAGATATAAAGGATTTGATCATTCACAACAATACTTCTATCTTGTACACCCTTCGTGAGAGAAATAATTTCATTGATTTTCTAGCAAAGATGAGAGTTGCTTCAAACTCTGTGATGACTAATCATTCTTCTTCTCCTGAAGGGTTGTTACCGCTTACTAGGGATGATGCTTGGGGAACCTACTTCCCCAGAGGCTAGCTAGCTTCGCCCTATTCTTTTCGTTCTTTTTGTTTTGCTTCTGTTTTTTCCCCTTGTAACCAAAAAAGAATTGAGACTTTCTAAAATAATTATATGAAGAAAACAAATGTAATGCACGATATACTACACTTAAGAGTTATTTTTATTTTTATTTTCTTAACAGTACAATTCGAACTTTTGAATAATTTTTTTTTTTTGATAAAAAAGAAAATTGAATAATTAAATACTTCTTCCGTCTTAAAATATACGCAAAAATTAATCAACAAAAGTTAATGTATTTAGTTAAAAATTTATACCAAATTAGTTAATGTACGTGTGTGTGGCTGTTTGGCCTTAGTATTGAGGGTTCGAAGCACGGACAACCTATTTATTCAATTCAAAAGTGAATTTTTAATCACTAAGTTAGCGTAAAAAAAACCTCGTTTTAGAAGGAAAAGAAATTTTGTCAAACAAAAATAAATAAACCCCACTCATGTATCTTCTTTTTCCTTTAATTTTTTTAATATTGTTTCTAGCTGGTTCCGGGTGTTTTTGTGTTGTTTTTAGTTGTTTCCTAGAGTATGATACTTTTTTTTATTGGTTTTGGGTGTTTTTGTGACGAGAAATGATATATTTGTACAATCATTTTTAATAACTTTTGTGATAATTTTCTCTCTCATACTCACATTATGTTTTTATTTTATCTCTCTATTGTTTTGGATTTTGTGTCAACATCTTTTTTTTTTGTAAATCTATAGTTGTCCAATAAGTTGTCATACAAATGGTTTCTCAAATAACACAACTCTTTTGTGACCCTTTATTTTCTTTTGTTTGGTGTCCTGGTTTGGAGTATTTCTTGTGTTTGTGCTCTTTTCCGGTGACCTTTGATGTGGCTACTCCCTAGCTTTTACGATCGGTTTGTATTATATCAAGTGAGAGGAGTAATAATAGTGAGAGACCGGATGAATAAATATAGGCCTTTAGATTAAAATAAATGGTACAAACTAAGTGATCACTTAAAAAAAATTCATGTGCCTATTTTTTTTCTTTCAACATGCCTCCTTCCTTTGCTTTCTCTCTCTCAAAGGTGATTCTTCCTTGTAACAAACTGGGATAATCAACAAAACATTACTAGTCTGTCACTTGAAGACCGCCTATTTTTTCAAGAGCAATGCTATATATTAAGAAAGATATTATTAAGAAAGATTCAAAAATAACATGGCAGAATAATCACATTTAGATTTTATCAAGAAATTGTCTCGAAATTAATGTTAACAAATAAAATCTCAGTCTCGCCGCAAATTATGAGGTGGTGGGTGTTATGTATTTTTTTTTATGAAAGGTTAATAAATAAGACTGAAATCCAAGGGTGATTATTCTCACATGTCATTCTTGAATATTTCTTAATAAAATCAGTCTTGATATCTAACATTTTCCTTTTTTCAATTTTAGATTGAATTAAACGTAATTCAACAACTAGAAAGACATGGATTTTTTAATTAGTCGAAACTCTAGGTGTGATTATAGTTAAAGACCCCTTATTTTTAAACTAATTCTAATTTTCTAGTTTTGCAAGATTAACATTTTTAGCTTCTTCTTTTTGTAAGACCAAGAAAAAAGTGAAGGAAAAAAGATACGTAAATGGGGGTTTGTTTACTTATTTTCCTTCTCTTTTTGACAAAATTTCTTTTCCTTCTAAAACAAGGTTTTTTATTTTTAATTATCAAATAGTTTCGTAGTTAGAAACTCATTTTTTAAAATATATAAATAAAGTGTTCGGAATTTAAATCCCAACATACATATCATAATGCTAAACAATGTTTGTTTACTCCTAAGATTAAAAATACCTATGTTCCACAATTTTTATCCCCAAAATTGTTACATACAATTATTTTTCATCGATTATATCACATTTCTTGATCTGCCGTCTATGGCATTCAAGAAGACTGCTATGGAGGAATACGAGGCGGGTGGGAGATGTTATTCGAAGGCAGGTGGAAGAATAAATATAGGCCTTTATATCAAAATGAATAGTGCCTTGCACTCCTCCTGCTTTTTTTTTTTCTTTCTCTTTTTGCACCCTTAAGGTTAGGGATAAGGTCAATATTTTTTTAAAGTGGATAGGCATCTATTTTTTTTTAAGATGTTTGATTTCTTTCAGAAATCTTTTAATAATTATTTCATTAAGTATTTTTGAGTTGTTTTTGTTGTTTTTCAATCTAGATTATGGGTTTAACTAACATTGTTTCCTTTATGCACATATAATGGCACCTAATATTAATAGCAAGAAAATGGTTAGGTTTGTTGTTGAAGCCAAAACTACAGGGTAAAGTTCCTCGAACAATCTTCGAATGGAAGAAAGATAATATTGGATGATGGATGTTGAGATAATTGTTAAGGACTTTGCTTCAAGATTGCAGACCTAAAACTGAAGGCCGGGGGATGTGAGTTTGTGGTCAATATTGAAAGTCTGAAAAAGATTAACCGTGATATGGAGGTGAAAAGAATAATGGAGTTTGTTTTAGGTTCCCTAGAGGTTATTTTCAAAGTTAAACTAGTTACCCCTAACTTCGATGTATCATTTTGAGGTTAAGGACTCTTTTTAGATGAATGATGCTTCTAAGATGAATACCGATATTGAGGGTCAATGATACCACCCGATATTTTTTACCTGTATTTGAATTTGGTTGGTGCATTTGACCATCACCAAATGCAATCGGTTCTTTGTAACGTTTGCATATTTCAATTCAATTTCGGTATTTCCTATGTTTCATGTATATTTCCTCTCTTATAAGAATCTAAGATGTTCTGATGTGGATCTCGACTTCATCTTTTACTCCAAGCCTTGTCCACACTCTAGATTATGTACATTAGGGAAGATTTGAGATTCTTCTTTGTTTCTGTTTGATGTTACATCTTCATCTCGATAATATAGGATTTGTATTTGTATATTGTAGATATTCATGTAATCATCCGATGAAATTTCTACATTTAATGTTATTTACACTAAAAGAATAAAAGGAATTCATTAACAAGATTGTGTTACCAATGTAATCGTATTTGTAATTTTATGTCGAGTTCAAGTTCGGGCTTACATTGTATATTGAATTTAAATGAATTGTCCCACAGAGTGATTGTCACATTATTGTGCCGACACAAGACATCAGGCTTATGCAGCACAGTGCCAATGCAAAGAGTCAAGTTTATATAATTGACGCACACACATATTGCCTCACAAGGTGTCGATTTAAGGCATCAATCTTGTGTCGTTAAACCATTGACAAATTGCTACGTCATGGTGCCGACATATGGCAGTATGATTTCCACATTCCTTTAATGGATTGTATTGTTTGTGTGTTAACGTGAGACATTGAGACTATATACTTGTCTTAAGATAGAGAAAATAATATGTTTGACAAAGAATTTATTGATAAAATTGAAAAAAGGATGTGTCTCGTTAAAACCACCAACGACCAAAACCCTTTTGGAGAAAAATGCTCGGGTTGAAAAAAGAGTGCACCGTTCCATTGCAAAAAGTTAAGTAAAATTTGAGGTGTGTGGTATTCCACGACCTCAGATAAATATTTTTTACCAGGTCTTCTTATCGATATACCATTTTGCCAAGTGCAGAGTTGATCTAATACAGTCATTCCCAGATAGCTACTCTTTCTTCCTTATCTCATCAATCTTTTGTAAGATTGTATCTCCTTCCTTGAACCTTCTAGGTTTGATGTAGTGTTGAACCAATTCAATTCTTTGAGGTTTCCAGCATACTTAGTTATGTGATTAGTGCTCTAACTTTGCAAAGTATGCTGAGATTTGATCTCCTATTTAAGTCTGATGTGGCCAAGTTTTGCATCAGACTTTTCACTAGGAGTATCATGCAAGGGTTAATAGGTATTTACCCCCTGTAATATAAGTCATTTATGGTTTTCTCCCTGTAATTTTTTTTTATTTACCCCCTGTAAAAAAAATTGTTTTGATTTACCCCCTAATAGGCTAAACAAAAACGAAAATTCTTGAAAAAAAAATAAAATTGGTTTTTGTTTGGCCTACTAGAGGGGTAAATCAAAACAATTTTTTTTTACAGGGGTACATCAAAAACAAAATTACAGGGAGAAAATCGGAAATGACCTATATTACAGAGATAAAGACCTATTAACCCTTTAATCTACATGCAAGTTCAGAACTTGAATCACAAATCATGGCATCACCGACAATATCTTCATTTTATTGCTCTTCCTCGTTTAATTCACTTTCAAGACTCTGATTAGGAAGGATGATCGCTCAAATTGGAGTCATATCATCACAAATAACATTAGCTTCAGATATGTTTTATGGCTCGCCATTTATACACGTTATTTGAGTATTTGTAGCAGAGACATGACGGACACCCCTACCAGTCGGTGGTTCATGATCATGTTGTCCCTTATAGGTAGTTGTTACATTACTCACATTTAGATGGGAATTTTCAACATACTTTTTCACTGTGCATCCTGGATAGGCGCATCGAAAGTAATTTCTAGAAGATTGGAGAGAAAATGCAATCAATTAGATAAAATAATTTCAGTGTATTTGTTAAAGCTTATAGCACATAGAGAAAAAGCAATAAAAAAATGCATCTTGAAATGATCTACAATGTACGAGTTTAAAACAAAAGCTAGGATATACCTTTGAATTGTTTTTCCATTAACCATTTTTCTTCCGTATTTATGCCAGCAATACGCATCATTTACAACTTCATTTGCACTTGAAGTCTGAACAACAAGGTGTTCACCAGTTAACACACCAGCTCTAGTAGCATTGGTATTGTTGTCTGCATGCACAACAATGTTACAATATATTAAGAGGTTTTTCATGTAATATTGAAACTAAAATATTAACAAAGAGTACTTATTACCTTGAACTTCCACACCGGCCAAATAGGGTTGATGCGGTCCCTGTTCAACAACAGGAAGAACACGATCAACTGGTGGTACATTGCTTGATTGAGGATTAGGATGATTATGCGGATTGGTGTAACTGAAATATTCGATGGTCCCATCATTTGACCTATGAAATTTCTTTTTTGCCTGACAGTCTGAATGTGTGCATTTGTAATAGCTTCTTTTATGTTCATTCTTCTTAATGTTTTTCTCGCCATATTTTTTCCACTTATAGCCATCTTCTCTTACCTTTTCACGTATGATTGAGCGAGTGTACTGATCAGATTGCGTAAGAGGTAATTCATGTGAATGAGTATTAGGGATTTGCGAGTGTTGCATGAGTGGTGAAGAATGTGATAATACCAAGTCACAAGCCATAGCTACGTCATTAGTCTCTCGAGACAATGTGATCCTCTGAGGACTCACTCGATGTTGTACTTCAGAAGGAGAATCATTGGGATCAACATTATGTTGTGACAAAACCATGTTAACTTCTTTCTTATTTTATACTTAGAAAGGAGACAAATCTGCTTTATTGTGTGTGCTGAAACATCATCAATAAAAATGTTAATATATGAACGGTATAATTTGAGAGAGAAACAAATTGATTATAAGCTTTAAAAACTTTAGCACTAGTATTGCATCAAAATCATTAAAGCGTACTGTGACTTGTATATTGAGTGCTACAAATTTTTGTTAACATAAATAACAACATATCTTATATAAGATTGGATTTGTTGCAGTAATTGCCTGATGCGGTTCCTGATATCAAAGCTAATTTTATTTTATTGTGTAATCTGAATTGTTCGATCTTGAATTAACAACCAATATCATTTTATTTGGTTCCATCTTATGTAAGAGAGTTGCATTAGCTTTGGGCCTATTGAAACTTCTATGTTAAAAATAAGGTTATGATTATTCGCTTACAACAAAGGTTTTATAAGTTCATAGATGTTTACGTAAAAGATATAAAAGAGGTCTCCCAAACCAAATAAAAAATCTAATTTATAGCTCGTAGTAATTAACATTGCGTAATGTATGGAGGCGTTGAACCCCAAACACCCACTTACTCCCTGAAAAGAAAAAAGAAAGAATGGACTAGACCTCTAAAAAAAAAGAATGGACTATATTATTTTGGGAAGACATTAATTGTTTTGCAAAAACATAACGTTTTGAGATCACCAAATTTATTAAGAGAACCACCATTTTAGTGAGTAAATAACTATATGGATTAAATACATTTCATGTGTTCATAAAAAATTAGAGGGACTAAATTACATACTAAGGGTGTCCGGTGTGATTTGAATCGGTTTTTAGGTAAAAAAAACATCTCATTTATCTAAACAATCATGTGTGGATGATACTTTAAACAAATATGATATGATCCAATTAAATGCGATTTATTTGGATCATATTTTTGGATACCCAAATTAATAGATTTCATAGACAATGTGAAATAGAATATATTGGCAATTAATATTATGAAATGAAAATGGTCGATTATGTTTGAAACATATAAAGTAGTAAAAATATAAAATCAATTAAACTAATAGATTAATACAATGTATTATACTTATAAAAAAATTATTAAAACTTGCTTATGCATTTGGTTCAATTTTGAAAAGGTGATCCAAAATCCACTTCAAACTCAACACTTTTTACAAAACAACATCCAATGTTTTGAATTTGTGCAATTTTCATTTTTTTTTTTATCAGTTTGGATTAGAACACCTCTAGTTCATACCTCAATTTCCAAAAACAAAACAAAACACCAATTTCACTACTATAATAAGGGGAAAAAACAAAGACAAATTAGATGGTTAATAAAGAGAAAAGAAATTACCACGAAGAAATTGAGGTGTAAGTCGAAGAACGTAATTGACTAATCAATCAAATCGAATGTGAGTGAAAGGTATTATGTATGTGAGTTTTTGTTGTGTTTGGATGGAAGCAATGAGAAAGAGAGAAATTGTTTTTTCTTATTTGACTCATGAAAGAATAATCTTAACACACAATGTGCTATGCTTTTCTATGAGTGTTGTGTTGTGTGTGCATTTATAGTATATCATTTAATACATTTGTTTTTTTTACAATTATTTCATTTCATTGACTTTATTAAATAATTGTCTTTATTATTTCATTTTATATTTGAAAAAATAAATGCAATACAATATGTTTTTTCATCTGGTCAAAATAGTCCATAAAAAAAATTAATATATATATATATATATATAGAGAGAGAGAGAGAGAGAGAGAGACATTTAATCTGGTCAAAAGGGAAATAAATATATATATATATATATATATATATATATATAT
>Ga0099826_10000640_pt1 | contig 18031 bp, 10 predicted proteins | sample Mtrugardesep15_FD_76830 | JGI IMG/M metagenome (GOLD analysis project Ga0099826, IMG submission 76830) | Root nodule microbial communities of legume samples collected from California, USA - M. trunc garden sep15 | ecosystem: Host-associated > Plants > Roots > Nodule | place: USA: California... | reverse complement strand
TTAAAGTCAAGGTGGAGAATGTCGTAGTATGACTCAAAATTTGATGGATGGAGAATATTGTTGCTAAAAATATAAAAGATTTGTTTCAAATATATTTTGTGATTAAAATATATTTATGGATAATAAATATATTTTTATACCGCATTTGGATGCAAATATATTTTGAAATGGAATATTATATTTTTGATGCAAATATTCTTTCATTAAAGAAAAAAGAAAGAAACGTATATTCAGTGTGATATTCGTTCTAAATTTATGAGTTGTATTTATCTATAAATTTATGAGTTTGTCTTTTGGCAACAAACACTGGGCTTTGATGGTTGATTCACCCTGGGTAGAAGTAGGCCGAAGACTTATTCTTGTAACTCATTGATATCTGTTTTGTAAGGTTACTCATGAAAAACAGATGGCTGCTCTCTCCCCCCAGACTAGGTAAATTTGGACCGAATTGAGTCAACAAATTTTTTGTGTTCTCTCTTCTTCTCTCTCGCTGTTTTCTACTTTTGTTTGTGATTATAATTGTTACCCACTTGTTTTGGTTGCTTAATTATTCTTGCTCCACATATCAAGTTGTTATTGGTGTGATTTTTCATTGAATTCACAACAAGGGTTCACACACACACACATACTCGAATCATCCCTTCCACCGCTGCTCGTTCAATTATGCAAATCAGTTCAATGGTATGCGCCTCAATCCTCCTTCACTCGAAATATATTTTGGTTTTATTATTTTGAATTGGATTTAGTAGTAACAATAATTTTGTGAATAATAAAGATGAAGAACTTCCGAATCCGCGATGATGAACTAGGGTTTCTCAAGGCAGTGAAAACTGCATTTGAATATAACAAAATAAAGTATCATCAGTTTTTAAAACTGTTAAAATGTTTGAGGGCTGGAGGAAGAATTGATATAAGAGGTGTCATGACTAGAGTGAAGAGACTTCTTAAAGGACATACAGATTTAATTCTGGGATTCAAAACCTTCCTTCCAACTGGTTAGTTACCACTTTTTCCATTGCACTTCACATATGTTCACATTTTTCTCTTGTTTTTTCTTTGCTATATGTTTCTACATTATATCTTTATCTGCATTTTTTAACAAGATAATTTTAGAGCAGCATTTTCTATGTGTAGTTGTATTACTTACATTTGTTGAAATATTTATGTCTATTATTTATGTGGTTAACCGAACCATGTAGTTGTTCATCACGTTAGTTTAATGTTTATATAATTTACGTATTACTGTGATCCTTGAAGGTGTTTCTTTTTTCTTTTCTCTTTTTAGTGTGAGTATAAAATGCAATATGCATTTGAAGGGATTCTAATTTGTTTAACTATTGTTTCTAGAAAGTGAATATTTTTATGAAGTGTGTTTTTGTAATTTTCTTATGAAATGGTTTCTGCTATTATTAAAAATATCTATGTCTCAATGGATAATTATTTATTTTTTGCTGTTGCACGTTATTTGTCTGGTTCTACATTGGAAGACAACAACACACAATGGCTGCAATGGTATTACAAATTTACAAACATCTTAGTAATTTCGGAACTTTCAATTAACAATAGTAGAGCATGTAAATATAATTTAGCTTATGAAATGGTTCTACACCTTGGCAGTAAAAACTGATAATTTTGTTAGTTGCATGAGCTTTCATTTAATTATGTCTTGTTCTACATTGGAAGATAACAATGCACAACGGTTCTACATTGGCCAAATTATTTACCTTTTTTTCAAGTCAACTTTGTTTTGGTTGCAGCTATTTTACATACAAATTTAGGTATTGAGCAAGTTTGGAAATTTCAATTTTTCCTTTTGATAATGGAGATATTTCAATTGGGAAAAAAAATTAGGGAAAAAGATTTTTTCATTATTGAAATAATGGGAAATTTTTTAACAAATTGGGGGCCAATCTAAAATTTGAGGGGCTTACTACATTGGGGGCTCATTATTGTTGATTTTTTTTTTCATTATTGTTTCTCTAAAATTTGACTATGTTTTTTAAGTCCCTTTAACATGTCGGTTGGGGCCAACCAGATCTATACACACCATGAATTGACAGGTCTAGATAAGACTATACGAAATAAGATTAGTAATGAAATCATTCGAAAGAGAGTTGGGGCACCTTTAGTAAAAAAAAATGGTGGACACTAGGTTAAGATGGTTTGGACATGTAGAGAAAAAGACTTGTAGATTATGTTGTAAGGAGAGTAGATCAGATAAAAATATACTCAAATCACTAGAAGAGGAGGAATATCTAAAAAAAGTATAAAAGAAACTATTAAAAAAAACGTCTATCTAGATAAATGAGTTGGATAGAAATATGATATATCATGGATAAATCTTTATAGTGTTGTTTGATCCATGTAATCGATCGCACTTAGTAGGAACAAGACTTGATTAAATTTTTTTTAGGGGAAGGCTTGTTTGTTGTTGTTATATATTTTACTCTTGTATGACAACTATATTAGTTAATGTAATGATTGTTTGTGATGGGAAAGTACACAAGGTTCAAAAACTTATTTCAATAATTTTTTTAGAAGTTGAATCGTACTTTAAGGCCTGTTTGGATTGACTTATTTTAGCTTATCTACAAGCATAAGTTTTGTAAGACTATTTAAAAAATTTTATGAAAATAGCTTATGACAATTTTCATAAGCTTTTTTCAACTTATTTTCATAAGTTTTCCAATATAGTATATAAAAACAAATTATAGCATATACAAAAACAATTTAACGATATTTTATCTTTTGTTATAAAAATAGTTTATGCAAGTGATCTATACATAAGTGTTTATCATGATTAGTTATTTATCCAAACAACCCTAAATGTCTTCACATAAACAACTCTTGAATCCATATTGATACATTATCCTTGTTGTGATAAAAGGGAAAAATGTGGAAAAGGTAGAAGAGAAATGTGAACTTCCTTTAGATGTGCTTGATATCACTTGCAAAACACTAGATTTTGACGACTTATTTCAGTTTTCCGGCGTGTGCAAGAATTGGAGAACTTTTCATAAATTTTACTAGAGAAATTTTTTGGCATCCCAAGGACCATTACTTCTTCAGATATCGTTTAATGTTAAGAGTTATTATTCCTTTATCAGCATACCCGACCAAAAAGTTTATCACTTGGAGATGATGAATTACTTCATCCGCTTTGTATATGTTACATATTCTAGCGAATATTTTATATTGGCAGAATGCAATAATTCATTTTTGTTAATCAATCCATTTACAAAACTTAAGAAATCAATTCCCCCTACCTCTGAAGGTAACTCTTCTTTAACAATGCGTGCCTTGCTTGCTTTTAGCAAATGCTCTGAAGAATTTGTCTTTGTGATTTTATGCAAACAACTACGTTTGCATGTCTATCAATCTCGAAATTGTGGTTGGGTTACTTATTCAACAATGGAAAATGAAGAGAGGGTTGTTGACTTTGCGGTTTTGCATGATTTAATATATGTCGTCACTAACAAGGTTAACATAGGGGTGCTCAACTTGAATTCTGCAAATATTCAATTTCTTAAACTTCAGAGTGCTCCCTTCGTAGCAATTCCTATGTACCTTAAGTTGGTTACTTGTGATGAGCAACCTTTAGTAGTTTATTTATTCTCCAAGGAAATAACAATTATGTATAAGATAGACTTCTCAACCATGAATTATGTCGAACTGGAAACTTTAGGCGACATTGCATTATTTTCTTTTTCGTTTGGTTTGAAGAAAAACTGTTATGCATTGAGCAACCCGAACAAGTGGGGATATGAGAGTAACTCTGTGTATTACACTAGTATGTTTTCAACAATATGTAGCGTTTGCTCAGGGGATGATAAAAAATTGCAAAAATGCATTACACTCCCAGCTCCTCTTAAATCTTATCCTCCGACTGTAGGTTGGAAGTTCGATTGGTGTTTTAGGCATCTAAAATATGAGGTAGATTATTCTCTAGTTGAATAACTTCCATATTGTACATTGTGTTACTTTTGGTCTTTGTGTTTAGACATATTTCCTTTTTGTTTGCCAATAATTTGACTAGTGTTGGAAAAACTTACGATGGTTTATAGTTTCAATATTATACAAGTATTGAGATACAAGAATATATTGATTAGTATTGACAATAATTTAGATCCTTATCAGAATTGAATGTGTTGGATATTAATAGTTTGTTTTCTTTTGGTATTTTTCGTTTTCATTTTTGTTCATTAAATAAATATTAGAAAATGCATTGTGGCAATATTTTTCATAATGTATTTTATAGGGAAAAAACAAACTAAAGCCTAATGAAGGTTACCCCTAAACATCAAATTTGTAGACAAGGCGGTGAAAAGCAAGGGAGGGAAGAAGTCTTATCCCATCTCATCTCATTTCTATAAATCTTGGATTGAAGTAGCTTCAAATTTAGTCAACCAATCAACCTAACTCTTAAGATATGCATTTACAACAATCCCCACTCAAGCTATTTGAAATGCATATGTTTAACCAAAGAAGCAAATGGATGAATATAAGGAACCCCATATTGTTCGACTCTACAACTATTAAAGAGTCGGCTTAAACATATTTTTTGTCCCTTATCTTTTTCTTGTTTTTTGAGTTCATATTGGTCCCTTAATTAAAAAAGGTGCAGATAGGTCCTCTAATTTATTTAATTGGTATCATATCAGTCCTTACTGTCCATCAAAGGCTAACAACATTCATCTCCTTCTCACTTTACCAATTCCTTTGTAAATCAAAACTAGGGTTCATTGGAACCCATTTTTCCCCAAATTCTTCACCCCAAATATGAGATTGCAACCAATCTTCTTCTCCATCTGAGCTAACATGTCAAGTTCACAAGGTTCCTCGTCAGTTTCCTTTCAGATATCGTTGAACAATGTGTGTAGAGGGTAGAACCAACACAAATTCGCATGGATCTCGTACTTCAAAACCACAAATTCACATGGAAAAGACTAGCGTAATACCAATTAAACAAATTAAATAACCAATATACCCCCCTTTTTTTTTAATAAGAGACCAATATTTACCCCGAAATAAAAATAAGAGACCAAAAAAGTGTTTAAACCTAAAGAGTCATATTAACATATAAAAATGTAAACCTTCATTCCAAGCAGTTTGCAAACTCATAGATGCTAATAGTTTGACATTTAGATTGATGCCACATAATTATGAGAAATATAGAATCTAATCTAATTTACATTATAATTTCTAATAGGACCTCCAAACCATGATTTGCTTGAATTGCTGAAGGAACAACCATATCTACATTAAGATTGAAAAAGTTTTGAGGAAGCTAGCAAGCAAATCTCCCTAGTTAACCGGGTAGACAATGTCGAACTAAAAGAGCATTTGCCATTCAGACAGTATTTCTTCTTGTCATATTCAAGTTGGAACTGCTCGATCTTTACCTCCTAACTTTATGGTAGCTGTGAGTTAGTTACAACCTTATATTTTAGAATATACACACAAGAAAGAAAAATACAAAACATGATCCGAGAAATGGAAGGGAGTCACAAAAAGAATATACATCCACCACTTAACTAAGCTACATAAGCTGCCAAAAATATGACACCAGAGAAACAAATGATCTATAGATTCAGCATGCCCACACCCAGTAACACAAGCACTCAAGTTCGGTTGAACTATACCACGCTGAACCAAATTGTCCTTAGTTGGAATGCGATTCTTGAATAGATGTGAAGCAAAAATAAATACTTTCAATGGTAGCATTTTATTCGAGATAATATTTTGAAAGTAATTATAATAATTCAGGTATGTCACCTTCAAAAACTGATACACGCATCTGATAGTATGGCCTTTATCAGGTGATAACTGCCACTCAAAATAATCACTCACACCATCCTGCAAAACAGTGTTAGATAATAATTCATTGTACTCCCTCCATAATTACTCTTGCCAAGCAAACAACTGTCACCGCCACTTCTAACCCGCCCCAGCTAAGCTACAATCTAAAGCAACCATATAACCGACTGTTACATCCTTATTTATTTATTTTTTTCAAATCAAACAACCTCATATATCTATCACAAAGCTCCCCTCCCTCTCCCTTTCTCCCTCCAAACCATATCTTGTTGCAAGAACCACAAACTATCCTTCTCCACATGCATCCTCCAACACCACTTTCCTAACAAAGTCAAATTAAATTTCCTAATTCTTCTAACCCTCAAACCCCCGTTCTCCTTTTCTAAGCAAAATGTATCCCCTCTAATCCATGGAATTTTCTTAATTTGCTCACATCCACCCTAAAAGAAACATTTAAATAAAGATTCAATAGAAAAGGTGATATACGCGTGGGAGCCTTGAAGAAAGAGAGAAAATAAACCAGTAGCGAAGACATGACATATTTCAAAAAGTATCAAACAACCCTCCACGGACAAATGGCGACTCTTCCAACGCGACAAGAGCTTCTTAATTTGGTCTAGTAAGAGATACTCTCTGACGCCAAGAACCTGCCAAAGGCCAATCTCTCCTTTTTGTGTCACCCTGACCGGATCCCTTCCCCACCCATGTGACATCTCTACTGGCGAAAATGAAAGTCGCGCACGTGGCCCTTAGTTTGACCTAGGGTAGCCACCTCTCTATACCCATGCAATAAATTACGTTCAGATACAAGGATGCAATTCGATTTGTAATGTCTTGATGAGGCTATATTGGTAAAAAGGATACAATACCGTGTGGTTGCCACTAAAAATAAATGATTCAGTAAGCACCAATTGCAATTGCAATTGAATTGCGCAAACGTGTTTTAACTTTTCAACACTATCTTATGTGTCGACTTGTCGATGATATTGAATAGAACTTTTCAACTAATGTTTTTGGACAAAATTTCAACCAAATATTAGTATTTTTTGTACAGCGTATTGGATTTTTGCAGTCACATTTATCCTTCCGAAAACAAAAACAAAAACTACATCACGTGTCTTTTAATTCTTTGTTTTTTAATTGAATCAAAAAACAACTTTTTTCCTAAAACGATAAATATTAATATTGTTATTGTTTGACTGAGAGTTGATATGACATGTTAACCCATTTTAAAGTTTTATTTTTATTTTTATGGTTAACCATTTAGAAGGTAATTTCATATATAAAGATGTTTAAATAAGTAATCTAATTTATGTTTGAATAGATTAATGAATTAATAGAATTAATAGACCAATAAAGTAAACTCTATTTTGATATTTATTACTATCTTTTAGAGAATTTGACTATATATGACATTATATTTTAATTCTATTTTATAATAATACATTTGAATATACACAAAAAATCAATTACAGTGAATTAGTTTGACTTCTTAAAAAAAATATACAAACAATTAACATAGACTAATATGCTTAAATTATTGAAAGATATAACAAATTTATAATTTAATTCAAATTATAAATTTTAATATAATAATAATAATCGTTCACCATAAAACATAGAAGGTTCTTTTATATCCTTTATTTTATTGTCTTACATTTTTAGCCAAATAAGCAATCTAAGAGAAGTCTTAACATTCACAGTTAAAAAAAATGGTATGACTTAAACTTGATGTAGGCTAAGTCGTAAGGCGTTGTAGACTGACCTGACATATTCCAACCAAAACAACCTTGCATGTCTAATTATTAATTAGTGCCATTTACCGTAATTTAAAATTCCAAACAACTTTTCTTTTTCTTTTCTTCGTGTCAAAATTAGTTATTTTTATATAAGTTATAGTCGTTTATGTTTAGAAATGTCAATAATATTCGACCAAACTTCATTTTCATTTCTGTATACTTTGCTGCACAAGTTCTTAATATGAGGACGCTGTGACGCTAGCTTATCAAACCAAACCAAAAGATTTTCCACTTGTGATAAACGTTGTTGCTTCTACTATGTGCATGTTGAATTTACTATGAATCTAACAAAATCAGAACATTCTATTATAATTCCAAACATGCATATTGTGTTTTAATTCACCTTTAGAGTTGATACATGCATGACCGTGTATAGAGACACAATTTATAAGTGACTTAGTATTAAATAAATTAATTTATTTTTATGTTAATATTCTAGTTTTCTTTGAGTTGCAATGTAATTTATCAAAGTTAATTTCATAATCAACCAATTGTAAAAGTTTACTCTCAATCATTTATATACCTAATTCTCCTTTCAGTTAACAAGTCTCTGGTGAATCCACCACCTCTTCCTATCTTTTATAAGAAATGCATGTAAGCAAGACTCATTCTAAAACTATCTCAATCACTCTTATTGGATACAATTCATATACCCATTCTTTTTTATATTCCATATAAAAATAGTGAGACACATGTGAATTTTACAAGTTAAAAGAATAAACGTTGGCAAAAGAGTCAAAATGAACGTTGATACCATAAAATTACACTCCTTATGTTTAAACATCCTCAAACATCCATTTAGTGCTCTAGGTTCATCACAATTCACGTATATAGTGAATTTTTTTTTAGAGGCATTTTATATACTGACTTGGTGATATGGGAAGGTGTTTTATATTTGATTATTTTCAATGAAAATAAATGTTCATAAGTATTTTTCTAATTTCATATTGACTTAGACTATTATCCATTGACTGACTATAACTAATATCGACATAAAGACCTCAATGCTACGTATTCATTTTTTAGGTTCCTTTCATAGAATTATAAGAAAAGATAAAACCAAAAAAGAAGTTAAATAGAGTATTTCTTTTTAATGACAAGTATTAATATATTTATTTGACAAAAAAGAAAGTATTAATATATTTATTGTTATGTTAGTATTTCTTTTGTTAGAATTTAACCCTTAGATATTTAACTCTTTAAATCTTTTAGTTCAACCAAGTGAGTAACTCGTTTCCCATGAAAAAGATCAGAGTGAATCAATTTCATCTCCAAATACTAAAAAAACATTTGTATGAGATGATAAGATGTTTTTAACTTAACCAAATATCCAAATTGAAATTTACTCTTGAAAATGCAACAATATTAAATCTTTTCAATGAAAGTTTTGTTATTTATTGCCGTCCTATCCAACTTGATGAATTAATCTCTGCCATTATAAATATTGGTTATATAATTTATAACAACAAAAATAGTAAATAGCTGATAATTTTTTTTGGATTAAAATAGCTGATAAATTAGCTTAAATAAGAACTAAATTTTGAGTCAATTTCTGTTCTAAACTTGTATTAAAGTACAACAAGACAAAACCACAGTTTTCTTACCAAAAGAAAAAAGTACTGTAGAGTAGTAATTAACTTGATTTCACAAAATAATACCGTAATGTGTGAACAAGGAAATAAAAAATAGTAAAAACGAAGAAAGAAACTCTTTATATCTATCTTTATGTATTTTTCATTTTCACACCCTTTGCTTTCTTTTTCTCTGTTTCTGAGCAATTTCCACTTTTGTTTTTTCAATTTACTGAACGCACGCACATTATTTTCCATACACACTTCTCTTTCTCTCTCTTCTCTTTCCTCCACACTTCCCATTTTCCACTGTTTACTTCTTCACCCAACGATTCCTCTGCTAAGTCTCGACTCGGTGAGTTTCTGGGTCTTCTCCTTTTGTTTGTATCTATTATTATTATTATTATGCTTCTTACTACCACTTTAATTGCTTAATTATGTCCCATTTAATGTCTCAACTGTTTGATTTTAATTTAATTAAATGCTTCTCAATTTTGAAAAAAATTGAATTTTTGAATCTGGGTTTTGCTGATTTACATCAATAGAGTCAGAATTGGTGTCACTCACCTCCTAAAAGATTCAGTAGAATCTTCAGATTTTTGTCCATGTCATGTTATTCCTTTTTTTTTTTTTTAATTAGTAGTAGTAGTATATATTCTTCAAAAATATTATTAGAAGTTGATGCAAGAAATTACTAATTTTTTGAGGAAGCAATTTTTGTTTTTTGATTTTACTGGCTTATTTATTTAATCTTTTCTTATTTTTTTAATTGAAAAGCTACTCATTCTGTAATGTTTTTATTTTATTTTTGGTTTAGCAATACGGTTGGTGGCAACTTTACAAAATTATGACTGATCCCGGGTTATGTTGAATATTTTAAGCCAAATTTTGCAAGAGGAAAATTATATATATTTTTTTAAACTTAGTATTAGGCCCAAGGATCGACTAATTCGAGGGGTCCAGTTCCATCTTCCACTTTCACTTTCAGAGGCCCCATATAAAGCCAGAGCAAAACTCTGTATGGACTGGCCCACTGGAATTGGCACCAAGGGAATCGAACCTGAGACCTTGAGAGGAGCATACTCCAAGGTCTCAAGTCAACACCACCAAGCCAACCCATATGGGTTGAAAATGATGCTTTTTAATTCCCAAATAATTGTTGGTACTTTGAATCATGAAATTTTCAAAACAAAAGATGATATATTCAACTTTTTAACCAAAAAAAAATGCTTGGAATAGTTTGGCATGAGTTGAAATTGAAATATATCCTTAGCTCTATATTTAGTTCCCTTTTTAACAATATTTTGTGTTATTTTCTGAGTATTGCAGAGCTATTACCAAGGACTTGTTTTAAAGAGCATTTTTTTTGCCATTCTTAGGTAAGCGATGGTAGCTGAATCATGGTTTCGAAATCTATGGAAGACTCAACGTAAGGATGATTCTAATTCTGAAAAAGCAGTGATTGGAGTGTTAGCATTTGAAGCTGCGAAATCGATGTCCAAGCTTGTCAATGTGTGGCAATCTTTGAGTGATAAACAGGTTGCCAAGTTGCGAGACGAGATTTCAAATTCGGTCGGTATCAAGAAGCTTGTTTCCGACGATGAAAACTTTATCGTACGTTTAATCAGTCAAGAGATGCTTGAGAGTATGGCACATGTGGCCGAATCTGTGGCTAGGCTTGCGAAGAAATGCAGTGATCCAAGACTGAAGAATTTTGAGAAGGCCTTCGATATGTTTATTACCCGTGGTTTTGATTCGTATGGGTGGGTAATGTCTTTTAAGAAAATGGATAAAAAGGTCAAAAGGATGGAAAAGTTTGTATCGATTAACGCAAGCTTGTACCAAGAGATGGAAATGCTCACCGATCTTGAGCAAACTCTTAAGAGAATGAAGGTTTACAGTGAGTCGGACAGGCCGAATTTGATCGAGTATCAGAAGCAGGTTGCGTGGAAGAAGCTGGAGGTGAAGAACTTAAAGTCTAATTCTGTGTGGGACAGGACATATGATTACACTGTTCACTTTTTAGCAAGATCTTTATTTACAATATTGAGTAGGATCAACAAAGTTTTTGGAATTGAAGAGGTAATAAATGTTGGTAAAACCACAAATCGTAGTGTTCCGAATTCTGATAACATTCGCGGCAGTCAGGCGGTCTCAGAATTATTGCAATCTTCGGTCCATCCATCGCAAAATAATGTTACCAGATTTGCCTCAGGACCCCTTGGTCCTTCTACTGCTAAATCAGATCAAAATGTTAGAGCAAATAAAACTAGCATTCTTCACTCGGTTGGCGACTCCTCCACGAAGTCAGGCCCAATTTCGGGAAAGTATAGAGGCATCAATTTTTTCTCGGGACCTCTCGGAAGAAGTTCAAAAAAACCTGTCCCGGATAATGTAACAGGTAAAAACAGCAAGTTTTGGAAGTTTAATTATGGCCACTCAACAACCACAAGTGGGAAGGAAAATAACACAAGACATAGTCGAGCGACTCAAGTAGGACCTTTCAAAGGCTGTATTGCTGCAGATAGTTCCTCAGTCATCGACTGTCACTCAAACCCTAATGATGTTCCCTTGGAAACTCAGAGTCACAAAGATGCTGATTTAGACCTTCATACTCCTGGAAATGTAACTCACTGTACTAAACCGACATTCAGTTCTCTTTGCAAGTTAAAGCCTCCATCTGAATCCCTCGGTGCCGCTTCTTTAGCCCTGCACTATGCAAATGTTATTGTCGTGATTGAGAAGCTATCAGCCTCTCCACACTTGATTGGTCTCGATGCAAGGGATGATCTATACAACATGCTACCGAGGCGTGTAAGAGCTTCTCTCAGGACCAGGCTTAAGCCGTATTCCATGGCTGCGGCTGTTTACGACGCAAGTCTAGCAGAAGAATGGAGCGAAGCAATGACGAAAATATTAGAATGGTTAGCTCCACTTGCTCACAACATGTTAAGATGGCAATCTGAGAGAAGTTACGAGCAGCTGAGCTTTGTTTCGCGGACAAACGTGTTGTTGGTACAAACCCTTTACTTTGCGAGTCAAGAAAAAACAGAAGCAATAATCACCGAGCTTCTTGTCGGTCTGAATTATGTGTGGAGATATGTTAAGGAGCTCAATACAGGTATCTTAGAGATTGGCAATAGTGTAGTAGATAATGGATACTCTCTGCTGAATGCATAAAGAAATTTTCATCAATCTCATGGCAGCTTTCAACATACACTATGATAGAATTTGTGTTAGAATGTATTAATGATGAGGAATGTTATTATGTTTTAAATATTTAGCATTATTTTTTCTTTGAGGAGATCTTAGCTGATTTAACATGATCACTGGTCTCATCTTTGAAAGGTTGTCCTATGGTTCCTTTCCTACCTGCTGAGAGTGTGCATATTTATGAACATATATATGTTAATTAATTGTATAGCTTTTATTACCATGATGGTTATTTCTGTTTCTATATGATTTCTTTTTATTACTATTTCTATATGATATGAGTGGTTGGACATGATAATTTGGAAATGCCAGTTTGCAAATATTAGCTCCAAGTGTTGACTTTAGTCTATGGATATCTATAACTATTGCCCGTGATTGATTATTGTACATTAAACATGAATTTTGTACTTTAAAAGAAAAAACAAATTAGTGGAGAGAGAGCTCAATAATTTTATTTTTCTCTCATTCTCCCTCACATTACTTATTCTTATTTTCTTTTCCCCTATTTTGCATCTCTATAGGCAAACATTTGGCTTATGATTTTTTTGCATTCTCCTTTATGTTGTATTTTAGTGCACAGTCTGTATTAGAAAAACTCAAGTTACATTACATATTGAAGAGACAAGATTAAATAATAGTTCACGAAGAGTGGTACATTTTACTTTCCAAACTGGTTTTTATAATGATAAGTTAACCATAATAGACCACAGAAATATTATTCATGCATCAAGTGTGTTTTTGAAAAATCCAAACCACATGTTAAAAAGAGATAAAGTCTTGATAGATTTTATAGAAAGTGGTGACCCTCTTTATCTTACTTATAATTTGGTTTTATAAGGATGAATTATACTAAAAAAAACTAGAACAATATGAAAGGTTTCTCAGCATCATGTAAGCAAAATGTGGAAATTTTTGGCAAGAGTGGAATGTACCAACCAAACACAAGTGGATTTGACTTTTCAAATGTATTCAGTGTAGTGGCATAATAAAGTTGTGTGGTCATGAAACATTATCTTCTTTTGAATGAAAGGATTGATTTTGCTAATTATCGACACTTTATTGCCCCATTTCACGTGCCTTCTTTTACCATGTATAAGTAATAGACAATTTATGTAACAACTTTTTCTCTCTCTATTTTTATTGAATAAAAACAACAGAGAAAGGAAAAAGAAGAGAAAAAGAAGAGAGTGGGCAAAAATACAATGAGAGGATAAAAAAGAGTTATTATAAAAGTTGTCAAAAAATAATTGTTTGAATATTATTTCTAAATAAATATAATTTCTCATAAATAAATTAATATTCTCTTCCAAGTTTAAAAATCACTTAAATTATTCTTAAGCAGGAAACTTATTGTATATTTGGATACCGGTTGAAAAGCAATCACGGTTTTGTTCCAAACTTGATTTCAATAATTTTTTGATGTTATGATGTTTTTGTTTAAAATTGATTTGATTTTTAAGGCCATGTTTGACAAGACCAAACCACAATCTTATATCGGATAGCTAGAGTTGTTTGTTAACGTCCTTCTCAAACGGACTTATATCTTATAATATATCGTTTCTCCTATTGTTTTTAACCTCATTAGCTAGAGTTGTTTTTTTTTTTTTAAAGGAAAAACATACGTATGTTTATGTCATTTTATATTTATTACATAGTTTTGTAACCAAAAAAAAATATTTATTACGTAGTTCAACGGCTCATTTTAGTAAACAACTTTATTATTTGTTATAATATCATCTATTGTCTGTTATTTTTTCTATGAATGAATTTTTTCTACATCATACCAATATCATCCTAAATATTTTTCTACATCATACCAATATCCGACTAAAAAATTTTCTACGGAGTACCAATATCCGATCAAACTCTTATGAAATCTAACAACGTACCTTTTTTTTCTTTTCTATTGTATAAACCCAAGCATAAATCTCGAATCGACCAAAAATGATAAATGATAGGTAGCAAACGTGGGAAGTAAGTATTAATTAGTAGCTATGAGAGGAACAAGATTCATTGAGACTCCAAGAGTATCATTCTTTGCCTCAAAGTGACATTATTTTAAGTTGACCAGCAACAGTGATCTAGTGATAAACTGACAACTTCTTAAACTAAGGGAAGAAAAAAATAAGAATATGAATAAAATACACTTGAGATAAAAAATTGCTGTATATATAAGAACACACAAAAAAAGAAGGTATAAATGATTATACGTTATGTTAACAACAATTTTGTTGTCGGACACCGTACATATATATTACGTATATACAAACTCAATTAGTTATTTTTTAAATCACATCAATGGTTATAAAGGGTCCTCTAAAAAAAGAAAGAAGTTATAAATTATGCATTTTTATACATTACATGATGCATTGTCAAATTGTTTATGTTCAAATGTCGTGAGTCTATGATTATTAATTCTAGTTGGTTGAACATGAGAAGAGGGTGAAATCATCATTGCATATAGTCTAACCTGAGCTTCAGTTTTGCCAACAAACCTCGTACGTTAATTTTGTTGATGAAGCCCTCGTACATATATTTTTGTTGACCTCCGCTTCTAAGAGAAAAGATGCTCTGGTATTCTAAAGTTCGACCATAATATAAGTAAAGTCTGACAAAACATTTTTTCATCTACAAATAATTTTCGTACAATTTAAGTCTTTACATACTCTTTTGCAATTGCAATGTACGAATAAAATAAACTTAACACAGAGAGAGGCTTAATTAATTAGTGAAAGAAGAGATAAGGCATTATCCATTGGTTGAAGAATTAACGATATGAGCAATACTCCCCGTATTTGGTAAATGGAAATTAAAAGTTGGATAATACGTTTGACTTTTAAAAAATAAATTGGATGATGTGCTTACATTAGTTTAAAACATATTACATTGCAAAAAAAAAATTGACTGCTAACATAATGTGAAAATTGACAATAGAGGTCGAAGTTCAAAAATCAATTTTTTTTAATAAGTTAAACTGATATATCTAAAATAACATTGTGAAGAATCGAAACTAAGAAACGAATTCTAAAGATACAAACACCATAAAACCAATGCAAGTGAATTAAAATTTCCATACTTATTTACCTTAAAGTTGAAGATTAACCCTAGGCTAAAAAACATGATATAAAAAAAGCTAAATAATATTAGAGTCTTTAAATATGAGGTTATACCATACTTGTTTTTAAATTATTTTGATCACATATAACTCTTTTAAATTTGAGGTTTATAATAAATTGATTCTAAAAAATTTATGTTTGACCAAAATATGTCAAATGACCAATCTATTACAAACATAGACCAATATAACTTACATGATAAATCCGTTACAATAATTTAATCTATATAAAATAATGAATAGGATAAGTGTGACATAATATAAAATGATACGATAATATAATGTAATGAAAAGTGATGTGTCAGAATTGATTTGATTATTTGATGATTACAAAATCAATCGGTTTTATTTATTATCGTCAGTTGGTAACACACACAAACAAGGAACGTTTGGTAATCTTCAATTCAACGCAACGTAACAAACCCTCGCCGGAGTTGAAGCTCCTCCGCCACCCTCGCCGGCATGGACTTGCCGAAACACCACCGTCCCACACCAACAACCTCTCTAAGAGACACATCTGACTCCTCCACTGGTAGCTGGGATGCCCTCGAATGGACCAAAATTGAGGTTCCATTTTTTCTCATTTCAATTTCACATTCTTCATTTTTCTTTTCTTTCGTTAATTTCGTTCTTGTAATCTATTTTCAGCCAATTTCGCGTTTTGTCTCTCCCGCGAATCTTGATTTTTTGCTCGATGATGAACAAGTTTTGGCCGAAGTATGTATAATCTTCAAATTTCATCATTTCTTTTAGTAATCGTGGTTCATTCATTTTAATGTGTTTTCTGAAGCGGTTATAGCAATGTTTTTCCTTCAATTTTCTTACTTAATTGATAAATTCATTCTGTGTTTATTTTATGTGCTGAATTTATGAAAATGTGTAGAAGTAAGAATAGTGCGAAGGATGTTAAGCTTGGTTTGATATTTCCAATATATGTATGTTAGGTTTGATGCTAGCTCCACAAAGATTCACTTGATGTGTTATTTGCATAACAAGTTAACTATATTCTTATCCTGAAAGCTTGATTAGGGTTTGTAGTTTTGTCGTATTTGCTATCGCTGCGTGAACTCAGGGATGGTGTGCTTAGTTTGGCACGTGTGATGTGTAAACTCTTCACTAATTGGCTCTGAGTCATTAAACTGGTGCATTTATTACCGAGTATCATAATACATACATTTATTTAGAAGAATGATCAGACATCCTGGTATCTGTCTTGAGTTGGGGGTATCTGGGGGGAAAATGTATGTTCCGGTTTTTAGTGTTATTGGAAATTTGTTTATACGATGTTAAAGATGTTTCTTTTGAAATGGGTTCATGTGTGGATGTATTAAATGAAACTTGTCTGTTGGTGGATCGTAGAGTAAAAATGTAACGCCTATTGAGTGGGAGATAAATGACAGCCACAAAACGCCAAATTGGGCTTGCTGACGTTCCAAATGCGGTGTGCTGAACTTAGTTGGTGGTACCTAAGGTTATCGACATTGTAATTTTACATCTAAGGTTGCGCTATCTTACGATTATTTACGACCGACATTCTTGATTGCGGTAATATTGCCGAGCAATATCAGAAGCACAGAAATTGGATTCTAGTGGGCGGCCATTTAAGTGGCAGATGGAACCAAATTGGAAAAAAAATAAAAATAAAGGCCCACCCAAACCCTAAAGTCTCACTCAACTTCACGTCTATATTTCTCTTGTGATTCGACTTCCTGCCATATCTATTTGGTGATTTGACTGTCGGTAGTTCATTCTTGCTTAAAACCTGGTGATGGCCTGTGGCTGACAGTTGGCCAGTTCAAACCTATTTGTGCCTGGAGGCTGCAGTTAATAATTGCACCTTTTGTATTATGAGTTATAACTTTAACTTGTGAGGTGTGGCTTTTCGATGGATTTTCAGTTAAAGTTTACTTAATTTGTTATTTACGTTTTAAGGTTGTTTTTCCTATATTATTTAATATGCCAGTGTGTATACAGTTGTTTAAACACAACTTTTCATTTTAGGTTGAATCTTATGATCCATGTTAGTTGTTACGATTTGATAAAAAATACAGGTCCATGTTACGACTTACGATCACACATATGGTATATTTTTTTCCCCTTTCCTATCTTTGGTGGGATTTCGATTTTGACAACCTTGTCAGTAGTAGTGCAGTACCATAAGTACTAGCCTTCTGGAAGAGTAGTGGGACTTATCCTCTTTGGCTTCTCACTCATATGGTAACAGGGATGCGGGGTAAATGTATAAGATGCTGAAACTTCCTTTAACAATGTTGAGGTTTCAAAAACGTATCTCACTCGTAGGTTCCCTACTTCCTAGGACTCTTCGTTTTCTCTAGTTTTTTCTTTAGCTTTGTGGGGTAACCCTCTCCTCTTCTAGGGAATCTTCTGCCAATCATTTAATGCTGTTATAGCTAAAGATGCACCGAATCAGGGAATGCTTCTTTATTGCCACATTTGCAACACATGCCACAGGAACAAGGAACATTGCCATTGGACTGTGTTGAAGGCTCTTGGTC
>Ga0099826_10000639_pt1 | contig 18032 bp, 11 predicted proteins | sample Mtrugardesep15_FD_76830 | JGI IMG/M metagenome (GOLD analysis project Ga0099826, IMG submission 76830) | Root nodule microbial communities of legume samples collected from California, USA - M. trunc garden sep15 | ecosystem: Host-associated > Plants > Roots > Nodule | place: USA: California... | reverse complement strand
CTCAATATTTTCAGTCTATTTCTTGTGTTATTTTGCCTATTATTAATCTTTCAGCAAGCAACTTTCATCAATTCATAACTAAAAGTCAAATATGAACATTTTTCACAAAATAGTGTTCATCAATTATGAAGTCGGTCGAAAACATTTCTTTGCAACTCTATATGTGAAATACCACCCTTCTTCTCTGCCATCTCCACCACCACACTCCATCGTGCATCCTAACTCTCTCTCTGCGACGACCCACCCTTCTTCTCTACCATCACCGCCACTACACTTCGTCGTGCATCCTAATTACCACAGTCACTCCTTTCAAACTATTGTTTCTTTCCCACTGTCTACCATATCAACTATTCTACGTTCGATCCTATATAATAATAATACATCAACACCCATCACAACAACTCCGACCCTAAATCAAAAACCCTAACTTTTTTTGCAAATTTTTCAACAAGCTTTTCAGGTATAATTTACTTTTTTTTGTGCTCGATGGTTGGTCGCTTTCACACCTTGTTTGACCTTATCAACTCTTTAGACAACGACTTTCAAAAGGAACTCCATGCTAGTGGATGTCTATTTTAGTTTCTATTTTTACACAATGCTGGCATTTTGATGTCACTTCTAGAAAAGTTTGCTAAATTTTTTGATCGAGATTCAAACACCTTTTTTATTAACAACCAAAGACTGGGAGTGACACTGTAATATGTCCTCTTCCTTTGCCATTTTCCTATCACCAGTAAGGCAGTGTTAATTGATAGTTGTGCAAACAACAATGATGCCTTCGTAAGGGTGTTCGGCTAGGAGCCCCCTAAAAAATTCGATGTAAAGTTTCTAGCTGAGATTGCGATTTTACATCATACTTTCCAATCTATGAAGCAGTGGAAGATTGCAGCGTTTGTGATAATAATCCGATGTTTCAACATGTCATCGCACGATGGCAATCAAATATCCTCATATTATGTTGAACTTTTGGAGGATTTGGATTCAGTTCCAACTTACGCTTGGGGAGCCGCACTTCTTTCGTTCCTCATTACCGTGTTAAGGAGGAGGAGAAATCGTTAAAAAGTTGACATAAACCTTTGGCACTTTTGGTAAGTAACTTTATTTTTTGAACTATTTGCTCGACCTTTTACTTTTTTTTTAAAATTCATATTTTTATTGTTTTTGCATACATTCTTCTTTTTTCGGATTCGAAAGTTTTGAACTGCTATTGATGTCAAGCCACAAACAATGGTAGAGAATGCCCCATCCCCCTTGCATTGACTCATCTAAAACCTCCAACAACACCCACTTATCCATCAACTTGTAATCTACTATATGGTTAAGGGATTTTCGATAGAGGTTTTAGATGAGCCAATTCAGGGGGGATATGCTGCTCTCTACCACTGTTTGTGGCTTAACATCAATAGCATTCCAAAACTTTGGAATCCGAAAAAAGAAGAATGTCTGCAAAAAAAAAAAAGAATTTAAAAAATAAAATAAAAAGGTTAAACAAACAGTTCAAAAAATAAAGTTCAAGCGTCATATCCTCATCCTTACCCGGTAAAGAGGAACGGAAGAAGTGCGGCTCCCCAAGCGTAAATTGACACAAAATCCAAATCCTCAAAAAGTTCAACATATGATGAGGATATCTGATTGCTATCGTGCGATAGCAAGATGAAACATCAAATTATTATCATGAGAACTGCAATCTTCCGCTGCTTCATAGCTTGGAAAGTGCAACGTGCAATCACAATCTTAGCTAGAAACGTCACCTCGAGTTTTTTAGGGGGCTCCTAGCGGAACATCCTTATGAAGGCATTGTTATTGTTTGCACAACTATCAATTAACACTGCCTTACCGGTGACAGGAAAACGACATAGGATGCATAATAGAGTGTGGTGGAAGCTATGGCATAGAAGAAAGGTGGGCCATCACAGAGAGAGATAGAGTTGCAAAGAAATGTTTCCGACCGGCTTCATAATCACATTCAATTGGTCCATATCATTATAAGTTGCCATATCTATTTTATGTATTTTCTTACAAAAGAGGACAATAAAAAAAAAACAAAGGGAATAACAATTAGTTCTAATTTCTTAAAATTAGAAAACACAAAGAGAGTATTATTATCAGCTAATAGTACCTCAATATTTCAGAAGTTCTGGTATCATCGTCTTCTGCCTCAATCTTTTCTTTTTATTAGTCATTTCAGAAGTGTTGGTATCTTCATGGTTTTCAGAATCCAAACTTTTTGTGGAATTACAATAGTGTTGACTTTCTCTTAATTGAGATTTCAAATTCCCTATCGGAAAATAGTCATGAAGACATTTGCAATCATCCAAAAGTTGGAGCTCTTTCTAGTATATTTCGCGATATCTATGACATGATTCTCAGCTATTATCCTTTGTTTTTAATGTGTACTCCATGAAGTCAAACACCTTCTCAAATTTGAAATCACCACACCCAAACACCTTTCGCGTGGGTGAAGAATTGTTTTTGCAGTTTTTGTTAAACTTCTAATTAATAATTAAAACTGTAAGAATTATCATCCCCTAAACAATAAGAAATATATGAATGTTAAAACAGTAAGAATGACACTGGTAAAAAAAGTAGACACCTCATTTGGTCATGAAACTATAGCAGCACGTCAACCCTTAATTTTATAACATGACAAAAATTTCTTTGATAACCGGGTTATTTTGTTGTGAAAAAATACCATAATAATGAGATTAAGAGACATTAGGACCACATAACCCTGATTAAGAGAACTATATTTGAACCACAATTAGTGATAGAGTTTGACATGGTTTTATGAGGGGCGAAAATATATAGATACAACTATTGCACCAATGTGCAAATCGTGTATTATAAGTTGCATGGTATACTATCTATATAAAACTTTGTCGGTGACATGGAAATTTCATTAAACAATCACTTAAGAAGTAACACACTCCCTAGAATACAAATCATTTATAAGGAGGGTAACTATAAGCTAATAGCTAGATGAAAAGGTGGTGGAAGTATAAAAGAGCAGAAATAAGAAAGTTTATACAATTTGAAGAGTGTATATAACTTTTATTATGCTATCATGGATTATGTAGCTACACCCAACTTGAAATTTTTCTGAAACTTCAATGCAGCTTGAACTTAAAGAGATGTTTCTTTTGGTACAATAAAGGGGGTAAATGTGGTGGTTTCGGCAATGGAATGAGGAGTAAATATATATGTGCCGTTACACATTTAAGAAACAATTAATAAGTTGTGTAAGTGTGAGCAAGAGTAACAACCAAATAACAAATGAGTTTTTTAAATCAAAAAAATAGTTTTTTTTTGTCAAGTAGTTTGGTGGCTAGAGTTCACACATTTTAAATATGGAGAAGTGGGGTGTCCAGGGTTCGAACCTCGGTCCCTGTATATAATATACAATATCCCTAAGAAATGAGTTTTAACTTTTGTTGGAATAAGAATGTGGAGATAGAAATATTTGTTGAATCAACACTTTCCTAGAAGAGGAGTATATGACATGTAAAATGCACAAAACGTCGTATAATTCTATCAAAACATTTGGAAACGAAAGGAATTGTAGACCAAAATTCACGAGATGCTCGATATGAACAATACTTCGTCAAAATCTGTTTTCCATAATCCATAATGTTGGAAAGGAGGAACAAGAATTAATTAGTGTCATGCTTTGGAATATTTGGAAACAAAAGAACAACAAAGTGCGGAACAATGTATCAAAACCAAGTCAAGTGTTTTGTGATAGAGCTTCTAATCTTCGCATGAGTTGGAAAAACGCACATTACTGCAAGCAGTAATACTTCATCATCAAAGTGCAAAGTAGTTGGAAAAAATTCAAGAAATTACAGTCAATTCATAAGTTAGGCCATTATAGAACTATTAAAGTGACTAAATTAAGGTGACAAAACATCATAAAATGTCTCTTGGTTGAAACAGTTAATATCTATAATCATCATCAAAGATCATGTAGTTTCCATTCCTCCTTGCTTTAGCTTCTCTGTCAGTCTGCACATCAACAATAGGTAAGTGTTACATTACATGATTAAAAACCATATATTTTCGTGTGTTTTCATTACAAAATGGATACTTACCTACAGCTAGAAGTTTAATACATGAAAAATAACTATAACTCAACTAATATATGCAACCTAAGAGATAAATTTTCACCTTCCTGGGAATATTAGACGCGCTTATGTTCAATTCGGTATAAGGCTGGGAAAGATTTTAATTTAATGATATGCTATGTCCAATTTTCTAAAAAAATAACAACATAATCCAAGTTTTTCAAATTTAGTAATTTAAAATTCGGAACTATAATAAATACTCTTCACCAAAAAATTTAGGTGATATGTTTGTGTACCTTGCTGATGAGTCTTTCAAATGCTTCTGTTCCATTTTCTTGCATGTATCTTTCTGCAGCACTAAGAACATCATCTTGCTTACTGAATATGTTCTTCCGTGGAACATACCACATTTGCGAAGTACCTGGCATTAGCGGCATTTGTGGTAATTGTGGGTTCATGTAGAATGGTCTAAGATAGCGTTTATAAACATGTGCTGCTCCATTAAAGTGAGGAAGAACCAACCAACAACTCAGTATCAACTTTGCATAAGGCCAAATTGGAAGCCTGAAAAATGCAACTATCAACTTCGCATAAAAGTTTTGGAAGCTAGAAATTAGCAACTTAATTGTCCGCTACAAAAATTAACTTAAGCTTTGCTAATAGTTCCTATTTCCTACTAAATAAAACACGCAAATCATGCTAAGTCGGCATCAAATAACAAGAGAAAAGAGCAGTAGTGTTATGTACAAGAAAATTTTAAAATCTACACAACTAAAAGACAAATCTTGAACTATGAAGTAAGGAATCAATCAACAAAGTTAAAGTCTTACACATATCTTGAGTATGTGTTAGCCAATTGGTAAACTGTGACCATATCATAGCACTGAAATCTTGGGTTAGCCATATGATTATGATACATGGGTTGTGATCATATCATGGTATTGCAAGGGCTAAGCATGTGATCATATCTTTGAAGTCAAATGTTACCCATGTGATCATGGTGTTGACCTTCAGTTAAAGACGAATTGATTAAGAGTTCTTGAGTTTGAATCCTGGCAGGAACAATCCTTGGTCAAACTTGCCATCTGAACCGAACTCCGGATTACTATGACCCTTTCCCCTTACGAAACAAAGGGTTAAGACAAAACAAAACCATGGTGCCAGGGTCATTGATTAACCACGTGATCGTGACATGAAAATCATGCGATCATCGCGTTGAGGTCATGGCTAAACCATATGAACATGGTATCAGTATAATAGATAAATTATGTGATTGTGACTTCAAGTCACAGGTGAACTATGTTATCATGGAATCAGCTCATATATTAACATGTGTTTACGAGATTGGATCATGAACTAATCTTGTGATCATGACTTTTGATGTGACCATAGCCACGAGGTTTGGGCTATCGATATGTTCATGGCATCTGGGTGATGGGTTAACTATGCGATCAAGTCATTGGGGTCATGGATTATCCATGTGAACATGGATTTAGGCCATGGACTAAAAATGTGATAATTGATTATCGAACGATTATACAATCTTGCTCCCTTGGAACGAGTCAGATCACATAACGAATAACACTATGGTGAGATCACTGTAAGGTCGCTATCTTGATCGCAAAAACAAATGATTTTATGATTTTGGAAGTGAAGGTAGCGTTTTTCTCTTTGGAGGCTTCACTCGCCTATCTGTATTCAGTCGAGTACCTCAATCCAACCTATAACTAGTCATTTCTATGGTCCAACTCTCAATAGAAATACCAGTGATAGGACTTAACCCCATTAGCAAAGCCCAACCGAGAATACTAGTACAAATACTTGTTTATGATATGAATTTCTTCCTGAAATTTCTCTCACTAGTCATGGATAAGTAGTGATAAATTGTTTACTTTACAACAATTGTGGGTACAATGACAAGTTAAAAAACCAATCATAAATGAAGGTCGTTGAACAATTGCAGAAAAATGAAAAAGAAGAACAATAAACTATCCAGGCCACAATCTACTAGACATGTTAATGCAACTATTGAGTCTACTAATTTGGGCTTAAACATAATCACTCGTCTAAACAGGTTTCTTGCTACTTCTGTTTGGCTTATCCTTTAATTCTTCTCTTGGTTGAGAGTTTGCAGGTTCTGTTTGAGGCTAGTATCATGCAGACAAAATATGAAGTGGCTGTACTCAAATGAAAGGAAAATCCTTGAATACTATCAAAATAAAAAATATTCCTTGAAAACTAAAAGCAGCCATACATACTCCCTATCTATTATAGAAAAAATCCACTTTTTAGATTTGTTAAAGAGCTAATTTATTTGATTTATATTATATATCAGATACATCAGTTACTGAACTAATCCAAGAAGTGAAATTCTTCTTATAATAAGAGCCGGAGGAAGTAATTGCTAATTTTCGGTCAACAGTGCTATGTTTTGACCAAAACAAAAGGCATTGGGCCAATTTCAAAAGATATGATTACAGTTCCTTTAAAAAAGATATCATTGTAATAAAACTAGATCTTTTAAATTATAATTACTTCTCACGTGTGTTGAAATCAAAGTTTATAACTTTTCATTATAAAAAATAAAAAATAAAAAACTTTCTAACTTTTCCATAAACTCTTAAAATATACTTTATGTTGATTAAAAAAGCAACTCAAATTGCTTCAAGAAAAATACCGAAATAGACATTATACCAACAATATAGCATAAAAAGTCCAGATTTACTCATAAAAAAACTTACACTTCAAGAACTTTGGCAAATGTGAGCTCAAAGAGTGTGATCAAAGAGTAAAGAACCCAATAAGTCAGCCATTGTTGGTCATCAACAATATTTTTGGTCTCTATGGCCTTGATTGAAGCATATCTGACACAAAATACACCAATAAATACAAATAAAAAATTACTCACACACATAAATTAAATAATGCTACAAAATAAAAATAAAAATTGTAACATACTTACAAAGGATAAACAAGGGTTACCAAAGGCCTGCAAAAAAAAAACACAAAAACAAGAAAATCAACTCAGAGAAAAGTTTGAAAAAATTCATTAATGCATTGTATTTCACATAGATAGAAAGGAGAAAACATACAGAGCAAGAACATCAAAGTTTTTGGCGATAACTTGGAGAAAATTGTTGCTAGAATTACCCATGTTGTTGAAGAAGAGTGGGAAAAAGGGTTTGAAGATAGACTAATGAGAAGAGAAAAGCATGAAAAGGAGTGAACGAGTGAGAGTGTGACACTAGCAAGAAAACAAAGAAAGAAAAATGGACAGAGATTTCGGGCACATTAAAAGAGGCACCGAAATTTTTATGATGTTATTTTCCTACCTCGTGGACCGTATGTTGACACATTGACGCAGTTGTATCTACACATCTAGTTCTAGCCCTTTTATTTTGTTTGAGAATCTCGAAACAACTATGTTATCTAACCTAAAATTTGTAATATTTGATTTGACTCAAGGTAATTTATGTGAAATACGCTTTGTTGGGGATTACAACTTTAATTACTGGTTACTATATAGACTTGCGTGTTTGGTTGCATAGAATTGTGTGTTTGGTTTTACACCACTTTAAATTGGTTAATAAATTTAAGGGGGAAGCTTTATCTTGAGAATCATGTATTTATTTAACACTAAAAGTATTACTCATTTTGTATTTAACGCGTCATGTTTGGTGTAGAACATGGAGTAGTTGAGGGTAGTTATCCAGTAGAAGAGGTTCTGATGCGTGAAAAGCGAGCTTCTGCGTGGAGGAGAGTAAGTTTTTTACTGCTGGGAGGGAAGGTATCTGCAAGTATGTTAGCATTGTGACGCTCAATTCGGTAAGAGAAAGAGGTGGATTTGTGCCAAAAAAATGATGAATGAATCGTAGCTTGTGTGTGACGCAATGTCACGTTTATATATATGAAGAGGTCATAACCGTCTCCGTGATTTGTGGTGCCATATTCGGAAACCATTAGCAAGGGCTGTGACGGTGGAGATTGCTCCATGGGATGATTATGTGCGACAAGTGTAACTTCCCAGACTGCTTTTAGGATTGCCGACTGGCCCCACAAATCAACACGAGTCTTTTCAACGTGTTTTGTCCTCACCCACACGCTTTCTGGAAACTTCCCAGAAGGTCACCCATCCCAAAATTGCTCCAAGTCAAGCACGCCCCATAAGTGTTGAGACAAAATCCTTATTTGATGTTTTAAAGATTACAAACATATTATATTTATTTAATCTTGTTATCTACTAATTTGTTTTCTGAGAATTTGTTTCATTAGAATGTACTGAGAACGTTTTATCATATACGAAGAAAATAAAACAGTACATCAAAAGTGAACAAGTCAGCAGAACAAGAAAGCATGACGGATTATTATGTGAAAAAAGTCTCTTGGGCCATAAGAAAAGAGTTTGACCCACTTGGAGCAAAAATGCCCATAAGGAATAAAATATCGAAAATTGATGTTGACACATCACATTTAGCTGGAAAAACACTAGTAAAAGACGCAAATGCCCATGCGACAGTTAGTTGCTATTCATATGGATTCCTTCATATCTCTCCAAACAAATCTTACTTCTCCCTCAACATTCACTGATTCACCATCCATGGCTTAAAGGATTTTGGAAAATAATGAAAGGCCAACCAAAAGGACTAGGGTTGAGAAAGATTGCAGCAAGACTCACAGTGATTTAACCAGGGTGATTGAAGGGAACAATGCAATTCTGCATTATTTGTCTTGGATGACTAATGAGATGACTCTATCAAGGAAATGGAAAAACGCAATAAGTGACAAATGGGAAGTGGCTGGACCAGAACAAAATCTTTTTCCAGTTCCTATGTATCCCATGTTTATGTCTATCGTTTCTTCTTCTTCTGATGCTTCTTTTCCAACTCTGCCACCAGCTACTGCTACTGCCCCTTTTTGTGATAACAAAGGGGGAGATGATTTAGGGGAATATGAGTTAGGAGGATCTAGGGAAGAATATATCACTATTGCTACTGTTTTATGTTTAATTATAGTATTTTGATGTATTAAGACTTTCTCTGTTTATATTTTTAATTATGTCTGATCAAGATTCAAAAACTGTTGCTAGTATGTGCGAATATGAACAATCCATTTCTTGATCTTTTTGTTTTGAAATACTAGGTTTGAATCTTGTAATGATCTTCATGATCTTTTATTCTAATGAATTATGTTGTTTATGTTTTAAATCTCAATTTGCATATGAATCTTGAATGCATGAATTGAGGGGGAGTTTTTAACAAATTCTAGAATTATCTCAAAAAGGCACAAGATTTTAGTTGCTAAACTTGAGGGGGGAGTTTTTTACAAATTTTTCAAAAACTCAAAATCAAAATCAAAATAAATTATAAATGTTTGTCATCGTCAAAAAGGGGGAGATTGTTGAAACAAAATCCTTATTTGATGATTTAAAGATTACAAACATATTATATTTATTTAATTTTGTTATCTACTAATTTGTTTTGTGAGAATTTGTTTCATGAGAATGTACTGAGAACGTTCTGGCATATACGAAGAAAATAAAACAGTACATCAAAAGTGAACAAGTCAGCACAATAAGAAAGCATAGCAGATTATTATTTGAAAAATGTCTCTTGGGCCATAAGAAAAGAGTTCGACCCACTTGGAGCAAAAAGGCCCATAAGGAATAAAATATCTCACTCAAATGGATAAGATCACATGGCTTTTTAAGCATGACATCACTAAAGAAAAATAGGATGACATAATCAAGATTGAACAACAAGCAAACAACTCGTTATCTCTCTCACAAGCAAGCAACAATGCACACAAGGCAAGCAAATCAGACAGAACATTATGAGATCATTCTGCCTATTTTAAAGAAGAAAAGTGAAATCAATTGAGACTTTGGACAGCTATAAAAAACGTGTCACACAAATCTATTTTCACTCTTGATCACATACACTCCTCACCTTTAAATACAAGTGGGTTCGAAGGTTGAAAGCAAGAGTTTTAAAAGCAAATATTCTCTCAAATGAAAAATATCACTACATACAAAGCTCTTCGCAAACAAAGCAAATTCCAAGCTCTCTCTTGGATCTTCTCTTTCGAATTTGCTTATGTAAATCTCAAACAAGTGTTGAGAATTTTATTTGATCCAAACCAAATCTCATACAAAGTGTATTGTAACTCTTAAGTATATCTGTAACGATAGTTTAAGAAAGAAGTGTAACAACCTTTCTTGTGCGAAAGCAAAGAATTGTAGAAGCCTGCTGAGGTTGATAATACAAGGTGTAAATGGACTGATCTGGTGTGATCAAGATCTTATAGTGCTAGTCAGAAGTTTCTGTTAGCAAGACAACTATACTGGATAATCTCACACGAGGTGTGGGGACTGGAAGTAGCCGGATTTGGTGAACCGCGATAACTCTCCTATGTTATTCTTCTTCACTCTCTTTATTTAAAGTTACACAACACACACACTCACACTATCACACCTATATTAATATTTATTAATCTCCAGAGTTCTCTGGTCCCTAATTAATTATTAATACTGTTGCATTATTTTATTCAATATTAAACTGCCTCCAGAACATTCTAGTCCAAGATAAAACAACTGCTTAAATATTTAACTAAAGTTTAAATTCAGCTTATAATATTGTTTTATCATTCTGTCTTATATTAATCATTCTCTAGAACATTACGGTCCTTATTAAAATAATCTTTTATTTTTAACTTAACATCATTTTTCTCGTTCTGCTTATAATCATTCTCCAGAACATTCTGGTCTAATCAATTAATTGTAATATACTCTAATCTTGTTGGACTAACATACACCAAGAACTTTCTTGAGTATATAAATCTAAACTTAAGTTTTCAGGAATAATTGTAAAAGGGTCACAATTCAAACTCCCTCTTTCTTGCGACGTGTATTGCTACTTCAAGAAGGTTACCCATCCCAAAATTGCTCCAAGTCATGCACGCTTAATTGTGGAGTTCTTATGGAATGAACTATTGAAAAGTAGTGGCTCTTGTTGATATAGGTAGTACCAAACAATTCTTATAAGCCTTCCTTTAACCATGCAGTCCCATACCTGTATGGCCTCATGATCCCTCTCATTCTGATGTGATTTGGTTTCCCTGAAAGCTGTCAAGAGCCGCACATTGTAATGCCATGTGCATCGGTGACCACTCCCCGTCCTCGTCATCCTCGGGTATTACAATGCCTCTTATGTAGGTATTTAGCATGATGCTAGATGAACATTATTGGGTAGCTTTACCACTAATATGGAGGTTCTTTCGATTTTTGAAGCAGATATTAATGGCTTCCTTTATGCTATTGAGTTTGATGCTCCTCATGGTTGGTTCAGACTTTGGTCAATGGAGGATTACACTAGGTCTTTAATGGTTTTTAAAAATTCAACTCTTGTCCTGATTTCAATGTGTAACCGTTGGCACAATTGTCTCAAATTAGAAGTTCAGATCATCTCGCAGCATATCTACCAGAAGGGTAATGGTTGTGAGAATAATCTTGATAACCACGATCGTACCCTTGTTGTAAGCTTATGGTGCGATATCATGCTATCATTTATTAGGGAGGATTTTTTTAGAGACCATTTCGTTTGACAAACTTTCTTTTTTCTTAGCTTTTATTTTGCTTTGATTTTTTTGGGTTTTGGGTTGGTCCCTCCTCTTGTGTAGATATTCCCCTTTTTTAAATATTTATTATGGAGTAGGCAACAAATGAATGGGTCTAATAAGAGACATCAACCTGGTTGAGATGTCTACGCTCCCCTTGTTGTAACACCCTACTTCCCGACGATAAATATTAAATAATAAGAATTTATTTAATAATAAGGATGTTACCAAACTCGACATAATATCAGAAAATAATAAATAAAACGTTTTCTTTTAAAATAAATCCATTATAGAAGAAGAAAATCATTCGCTGATCTCATTAATAGATTCATAATTGCCTTCCAACAATCATAAATAGATAATACCAAAGTTTTCAAGATTCAACTTAAAATATAATTAAAATTAAATCGTTAATCCCAACCCTAGTGTTATAATATCATAGCTCATAGCTTATTCAAATACCAAATAACATAACTAAACAGAGGGCATCACCTCATCTCTACCTTCTAAAACGTCCCATAACTACTCCTTGTTGAAGTAGCAATAAACGTCACAAGAAAGGGGGGTTTAAATTGTGACCCATTTAAAATTGTTCCTGAAACTTTAAATTAAGTTTTATATACTCAAGAGAATTCTTGGTTAATGTTGGTTCAATAGATAAATAATCGATTTATGTATAAAGGACTAGAATGTTCTGGAGAGAGATAATATAAGCAGAATGAGAAAAATAATATTAAGCTGAATTATAAAGTTAGTTTAGTAAGGACCAAAATGTTCTGGAGAAATATAAAGGCAAAATGATAAAACAATATTATAGACTGAATTTAAACTTCAGTTAAATATTAGACCAAATACCTCCCCGGGTCTTTTAAGTTTCATGTTTGTTTCAGATAGATCCTTTAAGTTTCTAAGGTTTGAGATAGGTCAATTAAGTTTCGAGTTTGTTTCGGATAGGTCCTTTAAGTTTCTAAGGTTTCAGATAGGTCCTTTAAAATTCGAATTTGTTTCAGATAGGTCTTTTTTATCAACCTCCGTTAAGCCAAAATTGATTTGTCCGTTAAGCCAAAGTTGATCTGGTTTGGAAAAAATTGATGCCAAGTGTCCGAGAGAACCACCTCACCCACTTAACGGACATATCAACTTTGGCTTAATGGACATAACAACATTGTCTTAACGGAGGTTGACAGAAACGACCTATCCGAAACAAAATCGAAACTTAAAGGACATATCTGAAACCTTAGAAACTTAAAGGACCTATCTGAAACAAACGTGAAACTTAAAGGACCCAGGAAAGTATTTGGCCTAAATATTATGCAGTTGTTTTATCTTTGACCAGAATGTTCTGGAGGCAGTTTAATTAACTTATAAAGTAATAATTAATTTAGGACTAGAGAACTCTGGATTAATATGGTTGAGATTAATTAGGACCAGAATGTTCTGGAGATAAGCAAAAATAAATGTGTGTGATAGTGTCTGTTATATTGTGTAAAAATAAAAAAGATAGAGAGAAAGAAGAATAACACAGGAGAGTTATCCTGGTTCACCAAACACGGCTACTTCCAGTCCCCACACTTCGTGTGAGATTATCCACTATAATATTCAGTTGGTAGAAACTTCTAACAAACACTATAAGGTCTTGATCACACCAGATCAGTCCATAACACCTGTATTGTCAACTTCAGCAGGCTTCTACAATTCTTGATCACACAAGAAAGGTTGGAACTTTCCTATCTCAAACTATTAAGCCCAATATACTTGAGATCTAGTTTACACTTTGATGATTTTAGGTCGTGATGTCTCAAACAAAAGAGACTTGTACAAATACAAACTCAAAAAGATATTCTCAAACAAAAGGGATAAAGATGATAAATATAGTGAAAGATTATGGAGTTTGCTTTGTGATTGTCAAAAAAGATGTTGACGAGATTGATAGCTTTTTGCTTTGAGAGAGATGGATGCTTTGTATTTCAAACTCTTGCATTTCTCCTTCAATGACCTCTTCTATTTATAGAGCTGGAATCCCTTGGAAAGCAAGCCAAGAAAGAGTTGTTGTGCTTCAAATTCAAATTCGAAAAAAGGCTCCAAAGAGGCTTGGAGAAAAAGTATGCAGAGAATATTTCTTCAATTTTCCCAGAACGTTCTCTCAGTCCCAACCAATGTTGAATGAAATTGTAGAGCACGTGGCTGCTAATTTGTCATGAGTTGTGATTAAGCCTTTGTGTAACTTGTTGCCCACTTGATGATTATTGCTTATGTCATCTTGATGATGTCTTGCAACTTGGTAGTAAAGATTGATCCCTTGGATATTTCTTTTCCTCAAAATTCCTTAATGGATCGAAAAAGCCACATGAAGGCCCAATGTTGATTTTATTCTTTTACTTTCAGCACATGTGCAAGAGAGACATATTTAATTCCCTTTGTTTCCTTGTCTTTTAATGCCATATCAAGAACCTTGATTTCTTTCCTCTTTAAGTGAGACAAAAAGAATATTTGCTTTGGTCTTGATCTTAATTATGTATATCTTGACATATACCCAAAAGCTCATATTTGTTCATTGCTATAAAAAAAGATTTTGTTATCCCTTGTGAGGCCAGAACGTTCTCTTGCTTTTCTTGAACATTCTCATGAAACATTTCTCACAAAATTCATTAGTAGATAACAATATAAATAAAAGTAAATATGTTTGTTATCTTTAAAACATCAATAAAGGATTTTGCTTTCAACACTCTTCAACCTTGGTATCTGTACTTAAAGTACAACTGCCATACAGAAAACAACACAACAAAATAAGGGGTGAGAAATTCTGCCATAACATAATAATAAGGAAAAACACGCACATTAAATAAATATCAAGAATAATATAATCTCCATTATCTCATCGTCTCAACAATCATTATGTATAATCTCTTCATCAACAATTAACATAAACATCAACAATTACACATCATTCATGAGGTCACCAAATTAGAAAATATCATCATGTATATGTGAAGATGCAACTCTTTCCTAACACCTATATGCATGTCGGTACCGATCTCTACTCACCAAAGTTGTATGTCAGAGTTATGTTACTGAAAATACACGTTACCTTAATCGTCATCAGAATCCTAATCATGATATGATGCATGAAGAAACTCACCAAATACAAACTATAGAATTTATATATTTACTCACCAATAACGTCACCAAAATTTATATAGTTACTCACCAACAACGTCACCAGAATTTATATAATTACTCACCAACAACGTCACCAGAATTTATATAATTACACACCAATAATGTCACTAGAATTTATATAATTACCCACCAATAACGTTACCAAAATTTATATAATTACCCACCAATAACGTCACCGGAATTTATATGTTTACTCACCAATATCATCATCACTAATCATATAAAGTCTCCTCTCTATACAACTAGGTTCTTCCTCGCCATCGTCTCTAACTCTTCGTACTTATTCCTTCCATTAAAGTGACTTTATATCTTATTACCTCGTTCTCACATTCATCCTCATCTATACCTTTCGTTATTCAACAACTTTCCTCACTAAGACTTCATTATAATTTAAGGAGTTATTCTCTCGATACCTTTCGTTATTATTATCGTCAAACATTATTACTATTACCTTAGTCACTCTGATCATCCTTCATTCATTCTAACTTAGGTCATTATCTATCTAGTGATTTGTTATCTTGCCTCATCGCTAATATTACCCCTACATTATTCTTTAATTAACACAACTTTCTATTCCCATTTTATTTCGTCTTATCAATTCTCTCAATATCATCTATCATCTTAAATCGATCACACTCATTTCATTTTAACCTAAGGTCGTTACTTCACCAATGTCATTTTTCCTAACATTATCCCCTACGTTAACCTACTCCTTTATATTTCTGATTACCTTTGTCTTATCCCTTCACCTAACATCTTCATATATTGACTCATCTTCTTCACTGTCTACTGCCTTAGGCCACTAACATCACATGCTTGTTTTACTTAGTTTTTATACTCTTTAATTTTAACTTATGTTATTAGACATAACCTTTATTCTGAGGTTCTTTCATTACCTTTGTCTCTTGTCTGTGAACTATTCCTAATTCAATCACATTTTCTTCATTAATTCTCTAATTTGACCTCACTATTTACACCGTTATGATCTTGTCCAATTATTCATTAGTACTCGACATTCATCCTTACCGCGACTGACATCCCTTACCATATACCTTTATTCAACCTACTCTCCTCTATCATCAGTTACCTACACCTCATCGTATCTTCATATATACTCGTCACTAAATTTATCCTTTACTCTAATTTACTATTAGTTTCATCTTTATTAGTTCATGAATTAAAGTCTTACAAATCTCTCTACTTTACCTTCAATTCTTTCGTAAGCATCATTTATTACGTCGTCATATAACATTTATACTATCATCATACATCATCATATTACAACGTTAACATCTCATACATTGATTAACATCATATCTACATATCATATATATAGTTTACGTCTTATTTATTTCAAAATCATGTTTAGAACACACCCATCATTAGTTATATCTCCATTTTCCTATATCTTTTGCCCTAGTGATAGATCTTACCCTTTGCTCTCAGTGTTAAAATATTTTTTTCACTCCATTCATCATTCCTCATAATGTTTTCCCCCTATTATTTTAGGTTCATTAAATTTAGGGTCCTATCTTGATATATAGTTTCATCATTACTATCTTATATCGTCTTACACCACTATCACCAGTTCATGTTTTAGACTCGCCATTTCCTTAAGGTAATCACTTCTATTTATGCCTAAACACACTTCCTTATTTAGGTATACAATTTAAGGACACTTAATTTTAATATACACGCTAACAGCTTGCTTAAACTCACTAATGCTCTCATAGATATTTTAGAGTCCATTGAAAGGGTTATGCTGAAATTTCATGGAAAACGCAGCATAAGCCACGTGCGGTATTTTAATCATAACTAAATTTCTAAAAATCTAAATGGAGTGTAACCAAAAGAAACTGAAATCTAACAACCATATCGACAACTTTCATGAAGACGCCAAAACCTAATTCGGGATAGAAAATGGTAGCAAAGTTGATTTTCCTAAGCTTGGGGAAAGAGCACGACCTTGCTGATCCATGTTGATCCTGAGTTCTAGATGCTTAAATCGAGTCACTCCAAAGGATAGTGAAAGCTAATATCCATATATACAACTTTAATGAAGACACCTAAACCCATTTCAGAACTTAAACTTGCCAAACTGAGACAGTAAGAAACGCACGGTAACAGCAAAATTGCAGTTCTGTTGCGATTTCACTTTTTGGAACCCTTTTCGACTTTGTTTTCGATCATATACTCTCCAAACTTGAACCTAATCTTCACCCCATGATTACCCTATCATTAAAACACTAATTTTTCATAAACCTACTGGATTATCCACTCTTTTTAAGGCTAAAAAACTCAACTCAAAAACCTAAACTAGTTTTCCTTAATTCTCATCTTTCAACTTCATCTTTTAATTCGTTCATCATAAATCTCTCATCAGAATCTCACATCATAACAACAACATCATATTAAGAATTAAACATCTCCGCCATATATTAAGATACCCTTAAGTGCAATGATTCTCTCCCTTACCTCGAATTCTCCTAAAACGCGGCGTTTGGCTCTCTTTTCTTTAGCTAAGGTTTCTTCCTCTTTTCCTTTCTCCGATTTAGTAAGAGTGTTTATTCTGATTTTCTATCTCTCTATTTATACTAGAGAATTAGGCTATTCAGCAAGTATTAATTTTCCTCTTCTCAACTTACCATAATTACTTCTTCCTCCCCCACTTATTTTATTACCTCTACTATGCACCAACCACTTCTATTTTCTCATCATATTAATCCTCATCACCTATCAATCACAATAATAAATAAAACTCCATCTATTTAGCCTCGTTAATTTAATTTAATAGAAATTCGAAGTGTTACACTTGTTGCTATCCCTCACTTCAAGCTTATCGAGAAAAAAAATACATTTAAAGGAATATATGTGAGTTTAACAATATGATGTTTGGAGAGTTAGCAAAATGACTCTCCAAAAAAAAAACCCAGATCTAATTTCAAGAGTCGCACATTTGAAAGGTAGCACAAGCTTGGTAAAAAAAAAACTAATTATCTTATTTTTTACTTGAGGTTAGTCCTAAAGTATACTCAAAGGGATTAAGTTGAGGGGATACCTTGAATTTCTACTGGGGTGAGGGTGGGGAAAAATAATAACTATAGTGGATTCACAATAAAATATATGTACGATTTTTAAAAAAAATGAGGGAAGTAGAACGTTACAACTTTAAGGAAGATT
>Ga0099826_10000638_pt1 | contig 18034 bp, 13 predicted proteins | sample Mtrugardesep15_FD_76830 | JGI IMG/M metagenome (GOLD analysis project Ga0099826, IMG submission 76830) | Root nodule microbial communities of legume samples collected from California, USA - M. trunc garden sep15 | ecosystem: Host-associated > Plants > Roots > Nodule | place: USA: California... | reverse complement strand
GTCCACAATGACTCAGAGTCTAGAGTTTCACGATCAAATCTTAAATGAAATGAAGAATGCGGATACCGATATATCAACTATTCCCGAATAAAAAAATGAAGAAGAAAGTCTTCCAATCTCATTCAAAGGGGGAGAACAAAACTCCCCTTCTTCAAAGTCTCATTTGAAAAAAAATAAATGTGTAATTAAACCTAATTACTTTATTTCCTGTCTCATCAATTTTTTTCTTCATTTTGTATGTCAAATTTTTCTCTTGAAACAATTTTCTTTCTTTCTAACAAAACACAGTGACTAATAATTTGGATTCAGACACTTAGATCTTGCTGAAATTGAAGAATAGTCTTCAAACATTTCAACGTTAATTGAAAAAAAAAATGAAATTTTGCCTTAGCAATAGTGACATGATTTTTATTAAAGCAATGTGATATAAATTTTTTCTTATTTTATTTAGAATTTATAGCATAGTAAGAAACAATCACTAAAAAAGCATAATATTAATAATAAAAACTCTAAGTAGTAAATGTTTTCTAAAAAAAGATTGAAAAACTTGAAAATATTCAATAGACTTTGACTCAATAATTTTTTATTTTAAAATAAAATTTTGTCTTTTTTAATCAAAGTTATTGGAAATGTTGAAAATAACCTTCTTTCTCAATTTCCTCTATAACGTATACAGGTTCTACCTCCTTTCTTTCACCGATAATTGAAGCATCTTTTTATTTGTCTAAAAGTAACAAAGAACAAATAAACAATCTTACTTCAATCTCTTTATATGTCATTTGATAGGTCCACAATGATTCAGAGTCTAAAGTTTCACGATCAAATCTTGGATGAAATGAACAATGCGGATTCGAGCATATCATCTATTCCAAAATCAAAGAATGAAGAAGAAAGCCTTCCAGTCTCATTCAAAGGGGAAGAACAAAACACTCCTTCAAAGTCTCCTTCGAAAAAAAATAAAAGGGTAATTTAACCTAATTACTTTATTTCTTGTCTCATCAGTTTTTCTCTTCATTTGTATGTCCAATTTTCTTCTTGAAACTATTTTTCGCTAAGAAAACACAGTGACTCATAATTTGGATTCACACACACTCAGATCTTGCTGAAATTGAAGAATAGTCCTCAAACATCTCAACTTTAAATGAAAAAAAATATGAAATTTTGCCTTAGCAATAGTGACATCATTCTTATTTGGCATTTCAAATTTTATCCAAGTAATTTTTGTCCTTTTTAATTTTATGAAGGATCTCAAGTGGAAAGGTGATATAAAGTAACATTTTTAATAAATCTTTGATTGATAAAGGCTTGGATCAATATCTAACTACCCATATTTTGATATCACTCAATTCAACTTATACATGTCAAGCTTGGATTAAATCAACAAGTTTTAATCAAGCAATTGGACTTATGTGTTTAATGATCTCCACCAAGGAATAATATTCAATAGAGTATGAGATTCATGGGTGGAAAAATTATTCTCTAAAATTTACTTACTTTTCTGTCGAACTCCTGATTACCAAAGCCCCTTTCCTTTGACAACTAGATGGTTAACACCAAAAAAATCAACAAGTTTTTAATGATTTTATAAAAATTATTATACAATCAATTAGATCAAAGGAATTTCAGACTCATAATAACTTAGTTGAGGTGGTGTATTTTTTTTCAAGTTACAAAAAATTTATATCAGATCAATCATTTGTAAGATTTAAGGTGTGATCAAATATTCAGCACTTAGAATGAATCTTCAAGCATACATGCATATTGAAAATGAAAACCCTCACCATCCTTAAAGGGTTGTATTTAGTACCAATTGGGAGGCCAATACTAATATTGAATCATAATGGAGAAATATTTTTGAGCATATATATATTTTGACTGTGAAACAAATTCAATGTGAAATAAGCTACTCCTTTAAGACATAACTTATAGCCTATCATACAATGTTACAGTATGTATTTAGTAAACAAATAGTACATGTTTAATTGTTTGTTATTTGGCTTCTAGCCTATCATATGATGATACAATATGTTGTATTTAGTAAACACATATATGTTTAGTTGTTTGTTATTTGGATTAAAGTGTCCATACTTTTATATTGTATACACTCCTTACACGACCAACCAAGTAACTAAACTTAAAGATAACTCTATCTTAAAAAAACCATCATTTACATATTTCTCGAAATGAATGATATATTAAATTTTGAACACCATGGATATTTAGAAAATATGGAAGTAGGGAAAAGAACATTCAGCAAAGTAGAGTCCAATCAATATCAATTATTCCTAGATCTATATCTTAACAATAAATAGAAACAATGACATAGAAACCAATTACGTGGCATCAAAGATAACCTATAGTATACGAGCATTAAGATAAGCCTTGAAATATTTCACTAACCACAAAGTCATGTGAATCAATATTGAAATTCTCTTAGACATATTTCTTATGACTTTTCTCTGTATTGTTTCTTGCATATATCTTTATTTCTAAGGAACCCTGGTATCAATGTTTATTCTTTATATTTATCAATTAGCATGTTTTAGTATTAATTATTTTCTTATGAATTTTCTCTATATTGTTGCTTGTTTATATCTTTATTTTTAAGGAACCCTAGTATCAATGTTTATTCTTTATATTTGTTCATTAGCATGTTTTAGTTTTAATTATTGTTAGTCTACTTTGTAATATTTATGGATTTCAACATTAATAATAAATTTAATTCAAAAAATATGTTAAAAAATTACTTTCATATATTGAAGTTGAATCCTTAATCAAATAATTTCATTGTTGGCTTCAGCAGTATTTGCTCTTGAATATAATACTTCAATTTTATTAAAATCAAAATCCTTGATGTCGATATTTTTCGGATGACGTAGCCAATACATCTGTGGTCATTAGGTTGAGATCAAACCATTATGATTTTAATGTAGATTTTAATCTTTTATAAAAATAAAAAATTATCGTACATGAAATTTTCTTTGTATGATCTCATCAATGATCATGAATGTGCTAACTACGTCGATGCGTCAAAACTTTACTACAAGAAATCATGGTCTCAAACAATCAATGATGTTTTTTCCATTATTACTAGTGTCCACAAGGTAATGTAAGTTGTTTTCAACTCAAAAAATATATATTTCATATTGATTAGAAAACAATAAATCTTAATTAAATAGTCTCACTAAGATATAAATTCCCATCTTGATCATGGTTTTATAACTTATATTAATGTTACAGGGAAGAAAGAGAGGAAGACCATTGAAGCAATCCAATCGACGTTCTAAGAAACTAAATGATCCCAGACCTGCATGGATTGGAAGATGGATTCAAAGAACTAAAATAAGGAAAAATGGAAGGAAAGATATTGTAAGATCATTTATTATATTCATTATTTTTTCTACTTTCAAGTTTCTTGTGTTGGTATTTTATTTAATTTTAAATAAATGATACACGTTGCACAATTTCATATTTTTCAATTGCAACTTATGTGACAATTTTCTAAAAGTACAATAAGTTAATGATCAAGTGTATCTTATTTTTTATTTATATATTTAGAATTTTGATTCCCATTAAATTTTATTGATATATTACAATTGAAATAATGTGATGAATGTTATAACAATGACTACAAAATTTATGTTTTGTAGTTCTATATTCATAGGGTTATACATAGACTTATTTGCCGATCCGAGAAAGAAGTTGAAAGATTTGAGAAGCATGGAACTCGCCTAGGCAGGAGAGTTCGTTGAAAAGGAAATTAAATACCCAAAAGTATTTTACTTGAAGACAACGGTTAGTATCTTTAAAGTTTTGTGTTTTTATTAGAAGTTTATTTCACATGGTATGTTATGCTACCAAGGAAAATATATTATATATTGAATAAATTATGATTATTTTAAAATATCTCTAGAGTTTTATTATGTATCTCATGCGGGATTTTTGTGACCTTTGGTTAAGTCATACCATGTTCACGATCTAAGGGTTTTTCTTAGTAATTTTCGCCTTTTAAGCTTAGCATGGCTTCCCTAATCCGGGAAGGATATTTCACATCATTAAGGTCTAAAGTCTAGGTTACTTCATAACTCGATATTATTGACCTACTTACATTTTCATTCTTAATTGTTCAAATTACGTGCCATTAGGCTTAGAGAAGTTCATAGGGACACAATCCGAGTATGGGTGTGTGTAAAAACTATAACAAAGGTGGCCCAAAGAGAAGAGAGAAACGATTCTCTTTATTGCATGCGGAGAGTCTTGAAGTAAATAGTTCACTACATCATCTACGATAGGTTCTTCTAAACATCGTATGATTGTTATTGACTTCAGTTTACCAAAATCAATTGGTTCTATATTGGAAAAATTGGGGATTGAAGAATGACCCTGCATATATTAAGGGTTAATGCACAAATTCATTAGTAATTATTTGAGGAAAATAAGAAATGTTTTATAATATTATAAGATAAGACATGCAAGAATTTCAAGTACCTGATGATTAGGCGAAGAGAGTATCAATGAGTGTACATTACCAATTCTTTTGAACAAGTTCTTCAAAGAATGTAGAACTTTCAGATGATCTAGATTTAAAAAATGATTCTTTCATGTTCTATCAAATCCATCTTATGCTCAATTACTTGATGACTTCTATTGGAATGAAGATAACCCTCAAAATGGAATGATTTTAGATTTAGAGCATATCTTTGAACTTTTAAATGTTTACTATCAGCAAATCCATATATAATAGTTAGACTAGAAATTATATCACCAGATATACAAACAATTTCGTCATCTATGATTAATTTGAAATTGTCAAAGAATAAAGTACTAAGCTTCTTACATTTTAAGAAATGATTAGCATAACCATTGCCATCATCCAAAGTAACTACAACATTTATTAAACGACAGCTTACGAACTTCGGAAGGTCTATAGTTTCTAGAAGTTTCACTATCCATCGAGATTGAGATCTACCGAATGAAAGGTCAAGACATTTTAAAGAATGAAGGGAAATATTGATAGAAAAACTAGCATATTACTTTCCTCGTTATGACGGTAGGTGCCAACTTTGAATTTTTCCATGTTATGTACCGCAATATTGAATCAACTTGCTCAAAAGTTTTAGTTAATATACCATTTGTGATCAATTTCAATATTACACTAGGCACTAGAGTCTTCACGGTGTTGCAAAACCTTATTCATAAACTTCTTGACAAAGTTTTCTCTTTGAAAGTGTTCACGACTCCGGTTCAAAGTAGGAAGGTATTTCCAAAGGTCCTTCCATCTTTTGGATAAGATACAAGTTTGAACAACTTCTTTTGAAATATGAAAATATAAGATTTGTATAATAATGGAATCAGGCATGGTTTTAATTATGTCCACTTCTATTTCATTATGTATTACTCTTTTCTTATGAGGCTCTTTCATTATGCATTATGAAGAAAAAGCCTAAGAAGAAAACAATAATACACAATGAAATAGAAGTGGACATAATTAGGACCATGCCTAATTCCATAATTATACAAATATTATATTTTCATATTACAAAACAAGTTGTTCAAACTTGTATCTTATTCAAATGATCGAAGGATCTTTGGAAATATCTTTCGAACAAGAGTCGTGAACACTTTCAAAGAGAAATTTTTTTCAAGAAGTTTGTGAATAAGGTTTTGCAACACCGTGAAGACTCTAGTGCCTAGTGAAATATTGAAGTTGATCATAAATGGTATATTAACTAAAACTTTTGAGCAAGTTGATTCAATATTGCGGTATCAGATAACATGGAAAAATTCAAAGTTAGAACCTACTTTCATAATGAGGAAAGTAATATGCTACTTTTAAAATCAATATTTTCCCTTCATTCTTTAAAATGTCTCGACCTTTTGTTCGGTAGAGCTCGATCTGGATGGTTAGTGAAACTTCTATAAACTATAGACCTTCCAGAGTTTGTAATTATTATATGTTTGAGATTTTAGGCTTTGATGCATCATTGGAGAACTTGGATCCAAGGTTATATTTTCTCAGCTATTGTCTACCTTTTATAAATATAGTTTTACTCATGAGATTAACATTAAAATGGGTCTTAGATGACATGGAGATTCTTCGCTCTTAACATGCTTAGTACTTAACGTATGTTTTGTTTACCCTTTAGTCCAAGTGAGTAAATAATATACACCCTCCAGTCACTATTATAAGAAAAAAATCAATATTTTGGATTTATTCATTAATGATGTATGTGGTCTATAATAAAAATCATATACATCATTAATTGAATGAATCTAAAATGTAAAGTTTTGCTTATAATAGTGACCGGAGAGTGTACGTCTTAACATTCCACTCACTTGAATTGATACTTAAAAATTTGAATTGTTTTCTCAATTTTAATTGCATATTTATAGGAGAAATATTGCTTAAGTTTTATTTTCCTAATTTTTCTATAACCAATGAAATAAATTGTTTTTAATGATTTTTAAATTGGATGTTTGTGGTGCAGGTTCATCATCAAAATGAAGGTTGATTCAGCTTTGAATGTTTAGAATTTTATATGTGCTCAAACAATATTTATATTCTTGAACTTAAATGTTGATTCAACTTTGAATCATTAGAATTTTCTCCGTACTGAAACAATATTTATTTTGTTGAACTTAAATGGTATTTTGATTGAAATTTTTTTATCTTATTATTCAATACTTATGAACGTCAAATTATCGTGGTTCTTATGACTCAATTCTCTTTATAGGCTACATATTTATCCAAAGGTAATAACACATTAGTTTCTAGCAATAGTGTCATGATGAAATGTGCTAGCATGCTTAAAACTCTTTGTGGAAATGTGAGGAAGAATATGTAGATACTACTAAGGAGAAAAATCAGCATAACACTATTGCACACTCTAACACCCTGATATTTAATAAGTTTAATAATGTTTTACCCTTTGTAATATAAGTCATTTATGGGTTTTCGTCCTTGTAAAAGTTTTTTTTTGGGTTTTGGAACTTTGTGGAAAATTTTGCCCCCTGTAATTTGAGAAAATTTCAGTTTACCCCCCTGTAATTTGAACAAATTTTGGTTTACCCCCTGGTAATTTGAGCAAATTTCGGTTTACCCCCTGCCATATCATCGATTTTGTACAGTCAGATGGCATAGGGGGATATTTTGAAACAATTTATTTTTTTACAAGGATCAATTCCAAAAAAAAAATATTTACAGAAGGCAAACCCGAAAATGACCTATATTACAGGGAGAAAAACATTATTAACCTTTTTTAATATTAATCAGTTAGTATTATTATTATTAGACAATGTTAGTATTATTATAGGATAGTATTAGTATTATCGTTATTATTAGTATTGATTGTTGGATATTATAAATTAAATTATTCATAGTTATAGATGTTATAAATAATAAGGAAGTAGAGGCTAACTAGTTGGTTCAAGAATGGGAGAAAATAATTTTAAGGAATAAAATAGTATTTTTTTAGTAAGAATAACAAAGTAGAGTCAAGATAAAGGTGCACTAGTAAAACTGGATGGAAAAGGGGTGTAAGTAGTAAGTTGTGTAGCATTTTAGTGGTTTAAACATAGGGAGATGTAAACAGCAAAGTTGTGTTGTTATAGAAGAGCATGAAAGAATTATGAGAAAAACCTAAACCCAAATAGTGGTTATAAGTAGAGAAGAGCATGAAAGAATTAGGGTTAAAAAAAAATGAAAGGAGCAAGGGAAAAACTAGGTTTTGGAGGAAAGAAGGCATAAAGAGAAAGCTAGGGAGAGATTCAACCTTAGAATTCACCGCTGCTGCAAAATATCAAGTTAAGGATGAGAAACTATTCATCTTGGGATTAATTTTGTTATGGGGAGAAGAGAGTTCTTAAACCCCTAATCTTGTTGTATCTTTTTATTCTCAATTTTATGGTTATGATTGAGAATAGGTTAGGAGTCAAATCTTAATTGGTGTGGTGGTGATTTATGTGTGTCAATGATGAATTAATATTAAAAAAATAGTAGTTAATGAGTAATTAATGTGAAAATGGTGTCTAATATGTTATCATAACCATAGAATTTTGTTCCTTGGCGATTTGGGTGAGTTGGGGTTAGATTGTGAGTTTTGGAAGGCCTTAGAGTTGAAAAACTCAGAAAACCTGATCCTTGTACAGTGCACACAGTCGTGCGCATGGCATGTGTAATACCCTAAACCCCAAATGGAATAAATCATGCAATTAAACCAACTATTCAAATAGTCTTGACGCTACTTATAGATTTTTCCAAAACATGCATAAATAAGTTTTCAAAAACTCGCAGCGGAAAGACAAAATCATAATACCTCATCAACTTATAACAAATCTCAACATCCATGTTTCATAATACACCACCAACAATATCTCAAAATCTCAGACATATTTCAACAATAAGTCTCAACAACAATATAAGTACATATCATAAATGTAAAAATTCCTGACACACCTAATTAGAGCCCTATCTAAGACTCCAAGCAAGAAAAAGAGGTAGCTCCAAAGCTAGTCATCGGCAACTCAAAATCAAAATAAATCAATCATGCACGCCGTCTACCCATTCATACAAATAGGTAGGCGGTCAACCAGACGATCACTGTAGCTTAGATAAAATTCCACATAATATTTATAATCAATAAAACGATATTCAAGATTAAACAATTATTATCTTAATCAAAATCATTCATTAATGAATCATCACATCAATATCATTGTTGCAAGTATACTAGCATAATCAAGCAACATATACAAGTTCACACTCTCCACATATTCACAAGATTCAACAAATTCCACCAATGCATGTATTCACCAAGTCACATAATCAAATATGGCACATTTGACATACCTTGAGTGCATGTAATGTCCTAGACATGACTCTACATGCATGTGGTACCATTGGATGTCGGAGATAATTTTACTGATTGATCCCTCTGCATATTCTCCACATATTGGACTTGTGAATGCATGGATGACAAGTGTTGACTCGATAATGCACAACATCAATTTACTACATATTCTCCATATTTTCACCACTTTGCATTATCAAACAATACATTCACATATCAACAACTATCAAACAATCAGTCATCTCTACATATTCATCATCAAGTAATCATTTCTACATATTCGTCATCAACAATCATCAAGCACTTATCACTTCAAGAGGGAACATAGTCTTATAAAGCTAAATTCTTCTTATATACGGACAATAATACACATCATGATAACCAACACAAATTGCCCCCAACAAACATCGATTCATTCTCATTTCATCATATTGTCATGATTACAAGTCATTTACAAGTTATGCAATCATAAAACATCATTTTGACAAAGATCGTTTATTTTCCTAAAAATCTTCAATTTTCAAATCCCACAACAAAATTAGGATATCATACTCTTACTCATCATTAAAACATCCCTACATATCACCTAACATCTTGGTTAGTCAATCTTAGCATTTTCGTTTCACAAAGTTCGTTCATTTCGCCGAATTTCCAAAGTTCGTCTCTTTTTTCCTCATTAATCAAAACCAATTCAATTTCAAAGTGAAGCTATGTTAAAACACTCTTAGAAGATTAATTACACTACATCTAATGAAGTTTAGGTGTTTGGGATCCATTAGTATGCTTAAAAATCCTAAAAGAAGTGAAAATCAACATTTTCGCGCACATGGAGGCTGGCACAGTCATGCCACCATGACCAAAACAGCACGCACGACCCATTCCAAGAGGGCGCACGGTCATGCCTCTTCAGCAGGTCAGCGGAAACGCATTTTCGAGCGTAAAATACCGTTTTGAATTCAGTTTTCGATCCCATTTTCATCAAACTCGTCACAAACACTTAGACCATTGATACACACTCAAAAAGCATAGTTTTCTACCTCAAAATCATATTATTGATGAGTGGGAGGCATGAGATGGCGGTTCGAGGGAGGTGCTAACTTAGTTGGGATGCTTCTCTTCCTTCTTGATGCCTCTCCTTCCCTAGGTTCATCCAAAAAAATTATTTCATATCTTGAGTCTTATAAACTTTTTAAAGTATTTCATATTTATTGGCATAATTGCATAAATGGTCCCCTAAATAATTTGCAGTTCACATTTTGGTCCCATAAATTGTAAAACTCACATTTTGGTCCCCTTGGTTTTGCTCCGTCAGTCGCAAAGGTCCTTGGTTGTTAACTTTAACTTTAAATGTTTAAAGTAAAATACAAACAATGTTGGTCCACCATAGACCTTATTAATTCTTTTAATTTTTACCGTTCGATCTTTTTTTTTTTATAAAAGAGTGATGGTTGGATCATGAAATCTATCGTATCTAATGGTATACCATCAATAGCTAATTTTTATGCCAGTTTCTTCATCAAAATTATTTATAAAAATAAACATAAATTTTATCATTATTCTTTTCCTTTTTTTTTTCCATTCTTCTAATTTCCTAAAACACCACCACCACCCACTTCTAGCCACGATTATGTCTCAGTCCAGTCTCCTTTGACAACCCCACCACCACCATTATATTCGTCTTTTCTTCCTCTTCAATAACCATTAACTTATTATTTCTATCAAAAAAATAAAAATAACCATTAACTTATTGAACAACATCAGCATCATCATCATCATCAATTCAACAACCCAGACTCCTCTCTCAAAAACCCAGATTCAATTATAAAAATCCAATTAAGAATAACACAACAAATTCAAAATGTATTGCCAAAGTTTAAATTTTTTCTATCCAAAGGTGCTTCCTCTTCTAATATTATTCCTTTGATTTTTCAAGAATAAAATAAGACCAAGAAGAAGAGAAGAGGAGTAAATAATTATGAACCACTTTTCCGGCAAGGTGGAGATGTACTCCAGTGCGGTGGTCGCCAACAAAACTGTTTAGGTTGCAAAATAAATATAGGGGTTTTGTTTAGGATTTCAAGCGGAAGAAGATTATGAATTTAGTTTTTTCGATAGTAGCTCGCGGTGGTCGGAAAACAATAGAGAAAGTGATGATTGGGGTTTTCGAAACTTCACATATCTAGAAAATAAATGGGTGATTTTTGAAGAGGAAGAAGAGAAAAATTTAATGATGGTTTTGGTTTGGTCATACAACCTCGGATGGCAGCTCTACGGCCTCTAGAAGGTGGCAACAATGGTGGAGAGAAGAAAACTTCTCTGTTTTAGAGAGAGAGAGAGAATTGTGTGTTGTGTTTTTGAAGAAAAAAAGTAAACAGCGATAGTATACCATAAGATACGATGGACTTCATGATCCAACCGTCACTTTTTTATAAAAAAAGGATTGAACAGTTAAAATTAAAAGAATTAATAAGAAAAGAAAAACACACTTTATCGTGTTGCTATCGTGCGCAACCACCGCCATGGCTTAGAAGAGAGGTCGTTCGCGCAAGATCCCGGTGCAGCAATCAACACATAAGAGATTTTTGGACCCTGCTATGGTGGCATCAGAGGTGTGTACTCCACCTATTGCTGAGATTTTGGCGGTTGTAACGGCGTCCAAGACACAGAACTCGGGTTCAATTGGGGGTTCACCAGAGAAGCAACCGACATTGACGTATTCGACAACAGTGAGGCGATTGGAGATGTCAGCTATGGCAAATCCACCCATGTCTGAATTTGAAGCTAATTGATTGTCGAAGCAAGGTTTGCAACTCTATTACATTGCCCCTATGCTTAAACAAGGTACATCAACTGCTTGTTTAAATGTTGATGACATTGTTTCTAAGGCCAATAAATGGGAAAATGAGATCATTATGTATGTTATTGATGATTGTCCATAATTGAAGTATATCAATACCTTCATTTCAAAGCATTAGCATTGTGCTTCACATCCTGATGTGTTTTATCATAATGAAGGATACTATGTTGATCGGTTTGCTTCGTTAGATGACAAGAATGTTGTATTGTATGTTGGCCCTTAAACCATAGAAAATATACTAGTTATTGTTAAGAGTTGGGCACCTGATTTTGATTTCCATAAGGAGATTCTAATAATGGTTCCTCTTTGGATTCAACTTCCTAACCTCCCTCTAACATGTTGGGGACTAGATTCTCTGAGCCGAATTGGTAGTACCTTGGGAAATCCTCTATTTGCTGATGAATGTACTTCAAGACAATCTAGAATATCTTATGCTAGGCTTTTGGTCGAAAATGATGTAACAAGACCTCTCTTATACAAAGTTATGGTAGAAAGTCTTGATGGAAAAAATTTTTAACAAAGGATTATATATGATTGGGAACCATCTTTTTGTAAGAAGTGTCAACAAGTTGGTCATGTGTGTGAAGCAAAGCAATCTGTCCAACCTGTAGAAAGGCCTAAGAAGGATTGGAAGCCAAAGATGCAAATTCACCTAGAAGATCAGGGGAAGCAACCTGGGAAAATAAATTCTGACATCGAGTGGATCGTTCCAAGGAAATCAGCCACCAAGCAGCCTATTAGTAGTCAAAATTCTACCATGGTACCTACTTTGAACTCTTATTATTGCTTTCCTGCTGATGATGCATTACATGATTGTGAAGCTTCTACTTCTGAAAGGGGCGGGGACCTTATCCCCTTTGGTTCCTTATGAAGCTAGTGTGTTGGAATGTGGGGGGTTGTAACAAGCCCTTCAAGCAAAAAAAATAAAAAAAACTTTTTGCTTAAAAATAAGTTTGATATGTATATTTTAGTATAAACAAAAGTTAAAGCTGACAAGTTAATAAAACTTCTAGTACAGTATTTAAGAGTTGGTCGGTGCTTAATAACTATAATAGTACCGCTAATGGAAGAATTTGGGTATCTTGGAATCCAAACGTGTTGGATGTCAAGCCTATTGCTTCTAGTGCTCAAGCCATTCATTGTGAAGTGGTTACTCTAGTTTCAAGTGAATGTTTCAATTTTGTAGTTGTGTATGCTTTTAATACCTTGGAACAAAGGAAGGAGTTATGGAATGTTATTGCTGATGCTAGTGCTCATAACTCTAATTTGTTGATAGGAGGCGACTTTAATAATGTGTTGTTGGTTGATGATAGGCTTAATGGTAATCCCGTTACTCAACATGAAATTCAAGATATCGCAGATTGTCTTCTCCGTAATAGTCTCGCAGAAGTGAGAACAATCGGAGATTATTATACTTGGTGTAATAACCAAGATAGTGGAGATAGAATCTATTCTAAGATAGACAGATTTATTGTTGATACCAGTTGGCTGCAAAAGTTCAGCAATGCAGTGGGTGAAGTTCTTCCTAAAGGAGTATCTGACCATTGTCCTATAAGTATGGATATGTCTTGTCCTGCTTCTCCAAAGAATACCCCTTTTAGATTTCTTAATGTTTTGATGAACCACCATCTTTTTCCTGTGTTGATACAAGAGAAATGGGGCCAGAAGTTGCATACGAATCTTTTGATTAATATATGGTTCAAGTTGAAAGCCTTGAAAAAAGATCTAAATTAGTTAAATTCTACACATTTTCAAGGTGCTACTAAAAAAGTTGAAGATGCTAGAACTACTTTAGTTGATGTCCAAAAGCAGCTTAGCTCAGATCCTTTGAACCCTGATCACATTGAAGCTGAAAAACTATGTTTGTCCGTTCTTGAAAAGTGGAGTACTATAGAAGAAAAGATATGGTCGCAGAAATCTAGAGCTAATTGGATACAACTTGGGGATTCTAACACAAAAATTTTCCATGCCTATGCTAAGGAGAGAAGAGGTCAGAACAACATTAAGTTCCTCATTACTGAAGATGGCACCAGAATTGACAAGCATTACCTCATTAAGGAGGAAATTAGAGGGTTCTATTTAAAGTTGATGGGTAGTTCTGTTGGTTCGTTGCCTATGGTGGACAGAAATATTCTCAAGAGAGGTCCTATGTTATCTCAGCATCAACAAAACTTGTTGTGCTCAAAGTTCACCGCCATGGAAGTAAAAAATGTGTTATTCTCCATGGATTCTTCTAAAGCTCTAGGTATTGATGGTTACAATGTTCATATCTTTAAATGCTCTTGGAACATTATTGGTGATAGTGTCGCTGCTATTTTAGAATTTTTTAAGACTAGTTTCATTCCTAAAATTATCAACTGCACTTATGTAACTTTGCTTCCCAAAGAAGCTAATGCTACACCAGTTAAGAATTTTAGGCCCATTGCTTGTTGCACAGTGATTTATAAGATTATTTCTAAAATTTTAACAAGCAGAATGCAAGGTGTCTTAAATAGTGTTGTTTGTGAAAACCAATCTGCTTTTGTAAAAGCAAGGGTGATCTTCGACAATATTATTTTAAGCCATGAACTAGTCAAAAGTTATAGTAGGAAAGGGATTTCTCCAAGGTGCATGGTGAACATTGACCTTTAAAAGGCTTATGATTCAGTTGAATGGTCGCTTATAAAACATTTAATGTTTGAGATGGGTTTTCCCTACAAATTTGTAAATTGGGTGATGGCTTGTCTTACTACTATCTCTTATACATTCAATGTTAATGGAGATTTGACAAGACCTTTTGCTGCCAAGAAGGGTCTGAGACAAGGTGACCCTGTATCTCCCTATCTCTATGATATGTATGGAATATCTTAACAGGTGCCATTTACAACTTAGGAAAAATGCTGCTTTCCATTTCCACCCAAGATGTAAAAGGTTGAATTTAATTCACGTGTGTTTTGTTGATGACCTGTTACTATTTTCCAGAGGTGATGTGGATTCTGTCTCACAACTTTTTGAAGCTTTTAACTTGTTTAGTGCTGCTCCTGGCCTTAAAGCAAATCAAGATACTATTGTCACTAAGTTTAATCTCATCAAAGGCGAGCTTCCTTTTCGGTACCTTGGGGTCCCCTTGTCCTCCAAAAAAATTATCTTTTATTCAATGTCAACCTTTGGTGAAGAAGATTATTTGTAGAATTGAAAATTGTTCTTCTAAGTTGTTATCTTATGCTGGTAGGTTATAACTTATCAAAACTGTCTTGTTTGGTGTTCAAACTTATTGGAGTCAGGTTTTGTGCTTCCTCAGAAGGTTCTAAATTTCATTCAAACAGCTTGTAGAGTCTTTCTTTGGACTGGAAAATCTGACACATCCAAAAGAGTTCTTATTGCTTGGGAGCATATATGTTTACCTAAGACAGCTAGTGGGTGGAATGTAATGGATTTGAAAATTTGGAATCAAGCTTCAATTTGTAAACTTCTTTGGAACTTGGCCAATAAGAAGGATGTTTTATGGGTGAAATGGGTACATGAATATTATACTAAGGGGAGGAATGTGCTACTGACGGATGTGCCTGCACAAGCTTCCTGGGTAGTAAAAAAAGTATTTGGTGCAGCAAAGACCCTTTCAAGTGTTAACGACAGTGTGTATCAACAAGCTAATTTCTCTATTAACATAATGTATAATGCTTTAAGAGGAGAGTTTGCAAAGGTTGGTTGGAGGAAAATGATATGTAATAATTCGACCCCTCCCAAATGTATGTTTGTTACTTGGTTAATTATTCATGCTAGACTGCCAACTTGTGATAGAATGCTTAAAGTAGGTATTCAATGTGATCAGGTTTGCATTATGTGTACTAAGGAGAATGAAAGTCATTCTCTTTTTTTTTTGCTTGTGAATTTGCTGATGTTGTGTGGACAGGTGCTATGATATGGATGAATATGAGCATAAATACTAGTAACTGTAAGTCTATTTTGCAATATGTCCAGTCTCATTGCAACAGGATCAATGGTATGCATCAAGCTCATAGAATGGTGTTGAGTGTGACTATGTATATGATATGGAAGGAGAGGAATGATAGAAGATTTCAGAATTGTTACTTGTCTGCTTAACAACTCCTTAACCAAATCAAAACGATTGTTTACATTAGAGGATTACAATTCAAGAAGGTAATAACTGTTTTGGTTAATGAAAAGTTATCCCTATTTACCAAAAATAAAAAAATTAATAAGGTCTATGGTGGACCAACATTATATGTGTTCTCCTTTAGACATTTAAAGTTAAAGTTAACAACCAATGACCTTTTTAACTGACGGAGCAAAACCAAAGGGATCAAAATGTGAGTTTTACAATTTATGGCACCAAAATGTAAACTACAAATTATTTAGGGAACTGTTTATGCAATTAAGCCTTATTTATTTATCGACCAATATCCTTTTTTGGTGACAGCAAAAATACCTAAAAAATTATTAATATTCTAATAATATTGGTTTCTTAAAAATATTGCAATTACTTGTTAGATGTTTCTGGTGGTGTTAACTTGAGACATGAGAGTGTGCTCCTCTTCAAGGTTTCAAGTTCGATTCTCCTTGGTGTCAAATTGGATAGCTAAGTTTATTTTCTTAAAAAAAAAATGTTCAATACTTAATTAATTTAAATATCTGCAAACAAAAAGTATTTCATGTAAGAAAATGACACAATAAGTATTAAATAAAAGTATTTTCTTTATTTAATACATTAAAACCAAAAATAATACATTAGTTGATATTGTGTCTTTTAATCAATTCGTTCAATTCTAATAAGATTTTTAAATTTATATTGCATCCGTAACTAGTAATTATCTCATTGCACTTTTTTTTTGTTAGCAATAAATATTTATAGTTTTTTTTGAAAAAAAACGATTAAATTTGCATTAAAATCTGAAAAAGACAAATATATATATATATATATATAGACACACACACATACTAAAATGTTTAGAATATTTAGATGGGTGTTAAACATAAAGTACTCGATACATTAAAAATGACAACAATAACAAGATTTTTTAGAATGAAATATAGATTTACTTGTCTCATACATCTGATAAAGTATCACTAACGTGTACATACATACGTTTCACTCTATACAAAAGCACCACCAACTTGTACATAATATATAGGGTTAATAGTGTTTTAAGCCCCCTGTAATATAGTGCACTTTTGGTTTTAGCCCCTCTAAAAAAAAATTTAGATTCCACCCTTGAAAAATAAAGATTCTTCAGGATTGACCCCCGACCTCATTGAGTCAGCAGAATCTTCCACCCTTGAAAAATAAAGATTCTTCAGGATTGACCCCCGACCTCATTGAGTCAGTAGAATCTCCTATGTGACAGTGACGTGTCATTTTTTTTACCATGTCACGCGTGTAAATAACTGTCCACGTCATTTTTTACTTAAAAAAACTGAAAATTTAAAATTACAAAAAAATTGTTTTTTATTAAAAAATAAAAAAACATTTTTTAAAAAAACAAAAAAAATCTTTTTCTAATTGTTTTTAATTAATTTTTAAAAAGCTAAAATTATTTTAAAAATAAGAAAAAAAATCATACTTTTTTTCCAAAAATTTAAAAAAATTGAAATTTTTATTTTGAAACTGAAGTTCCGGATTTTTTTTAAAATCCTTCCTAATTTTAGAAAAAAAAAATGAATTTTCTTATTTTTTGATTTCAAAAAAGAATTCGTAAAAATTGAGGAATAAATTTTTTGAATTCTTTTCTAAATTTTAACTTAATATATTTCCCATCAATGACAGGAAAACCCATATGGTATTATCTTTTCCATTCTCGAACTTAATATATTTTCAAATTTTCCAAAAAATTATACAAAAAATTCGAATTAAATTAAAATTATAAAATTCGATTTTTTTTTTAATATTATCTAATTTTTTTGAATTTTTAAAAAATATTTGAATTTTTTATTCTAATTATTTAATTTCGAAAAATTATAGAATAAAGATTTTGAAATATAAAATAAAATCAATTTTTTTATTTTGAAAATTAAATTTAAAAAATCTGAATTTTTTTCTGATTTAAAAAAAAAATCTGGAACTTAATTTTTCAAAAAATTTATTTCTCAATTTTTACGAATTCTTTTTCGAAATCAAAAATAAGAAAATTCATTTTTTTTTAAATTAGGAAGGATTTTGAAAAAAAAATCTGGAACTTCATTATCAAAATAAAAATTTCAATTTTTTTAAATTTTTGAAAAAAAAAAGTATGATTTTTTTTCGATTTATTTAGAATTTTTTTTTTCTGGTTTTTAAAATAATTTTAGCTTTTTAAAAATTAATTAAAAACAATTAAAAAAAGATTTTTTT
>Ga0099826_10000637_pt1 | contig 18050 bp, 11 predicted proteins | sample Mtrugardesep15_FD_76830 | JGI IMG/M metagenome (GOLD analysis project Ga0099826, IMG submission 76830) | Root nodule microbial communities of legume samples collected from California, USA - M. trunc garden sep15 | ecosystem: Host-associated > Plants > Roots > Nodule | place: USA: California... | reverse complement strand
CTGTTATTTCAGGTTCCAGGTCGTTCAAGATGCATTGAGTTTGGAAACTTTCAGACAAGTGCTGCTGCCATAGTTGTTCACTCTCTCCTCTACTTTGGTCTTGTTTGTCTATTCTTGATTGCCATTAGAGTCCACTTTTACATAGGATAGATCACTAATCACTTCTTATAACTCATCATTTCCAGTTTTACGTAAGTTGTTTTTCTTTTTACTATGTATCTTATCGTTTGTGATAACAACGAATGAAGTTAAGTCTTTGTAGTTTGATCCCTTATTCGTTTTTTCATGTATTTGTTTGTATTCATGACCTAAACATGCATTATTGAGAAATAATGTACGAATCTTTTCCGGTGAGAAGTTGAATTGAAACTTTTTTATATTTAATATACGTACTCTCACTACTCTCGTTTATATTGTTTATATAGTGTTGGTTTATTTTTTTTCTTTTACAAAAGCGACTACAAACAAATGAGACCTAAACTTCTCTGGAAGGAAAACCTATGCCAATGGCCCGAAACTTCAATTATAGCACCATGACCGATAATTCAAGAGAATTTTTATTTTTCCACATTTCTAATCTACATTTAAATTATGAAATCTAAAATATTCTTGAAGGTATTTTTAATGTGTTTTTACACTATTATAGGATTGTATAATTCAAAGTCTTAGAGTTATAATTTGATGTTAAACATACATGCATCAACGTCAAAATTCGTAAAAGGAATAATTGTTTTGTGTCATAAAAGACAGATTAATCTCTATAAGTTGCATACAGATGATATCGGTTTATGCCAAACAAAAACCCTTGCACCTTTACAACTCTATAGAGACACACAAATTAAATTGATTTGATTTGATCTTGCCTTGCACGGAATTAGATCAATTAATAAAAAACCACATAAAACGATATGCTGGCACGTTATGATTGCTTTGATTGTTATCCTTCTACAAGTCTCCCCCAGGCCACCATTGGCACCGACTGACTATGACATGTACCGAACTTAAACTCGAATTAGCTTCTATTTATTTTATTTGTATCTTTGATTGATTCTCCTTTTTATAGTATTTCATTTATTCCTTCTTTGCTTGTTTAATAGAGTTTGCCCTTAATCAATTGTTATCCACTAAGGTGAAAATTCTTAAATAATTATTTAATTAATTTTCAGCTATTTAGTGATACTAAATACTAGTAAGCTGCCAAGTGCCACCAATCTCTTTAGCTTGCTTGTTCATTCACTCCACCAAACCACTCCACACAATATTAATTTATTAATCATGCTAAACACAATCTGTATCAAATTATAGTTTCTGTTGCCAAATACATATATGTACATTTGTGTTGGAATTTGTAAAATAGACAGAAATTAAGTATAATAGAATGGCGGATTGGGGTCCAGTGGTAATAGCAGTGGTGCTGTTTGTGTTACTAAGTCCAGGGTTACTGTTTCAGCTGCCTGGAAGAAGCAAAGTGGTGGAGTTTGGGAACATGCAAACCAGTGGTGTGTCTATTTTGGTCCATACCATCCTCTTTTTTGGACTCATTACCATCTTTCTTATTGCCATTGGTGTGCACATCAACACTGGTTAATTCATTAATCACATTATAGGTCTCATTTTATTTTTTTAGTTGTGGTTTGAAGTTGTGTTGTTTATTCTCATTTTTCCCATCCTTGTGGAATATTTTATGTAGTTTCTTTTTTATGTTTAGATTGGTCTTTGAGATTTTAGATAAGACAGGAATGACCTGCACACACTTGTATCATATGATGTTCTATGTTTTGATGTTGTTTTCTTTGCTCAATTAAATCAATAAATTGCAAATATGATCATTTTATGTTTACCTATGCTATTTATTGTATCATAATTAACCCAATCTCCGATTCTTTTTCTTTTGAATGATGACTCATTTTAGATCCTCAAAATATACGGAGGACATATTAGTCCGAGACAAAATAAAATGATTTTTTTGTAGTCCTTTACAAAAATCAATCAATACAATATAGCCATTCTATCGATATCTTTTGAATAATTTTTTTTTTTTTCATTTCGGGCAATCAAGGGATCATTTTTTTTTATTTAGTAGCCTAGTGATCGAAGCTCACACATTTAAATGTAGATAAGTGAGATTCCTGTTTCAAACCTCGACTCTAACATAAATTATACGAGATTAGTCATTATATTATACAATGTCCCTACCAATTGTGCTAAGATCACATGACCATTTAAAAGCCTACAACAATTTATTGGGATAATTAGCTCTCTACAAGTAAAACAAACAAATAAATAATCAGCAAATTTTCAATATCGTACATTCTTATTTAATTTGCATTTTCTTCTTCAACTACAAAATGATCAAATTGCTTGAACTATAAGAAATTAAATTGGTACTTTTGTATTCTGTGGGAGATTAAATTGACACTTCCATTTTTATATAGGGAATTGAGTTGGAGAAAATTACATTCTCAAACTAATTTGAAAAAAGAAAAAAAAAAACACTTTCATCTAATTAAACCAATCTACCAAATACAAAGAACACTATTCTAAGGTCTCCTCCTTCCGTTAGTAAATGGTTGTGGATCATTACTCTTCTCACTAACAAAATTGCTCTTCCACACCTCAAAATAATCTCTAATACCTCCAATGACAGTTAATTGTAGTTCGTTTGTTAAAATTAAGTTTAAGAGCAAATGACAGTATTTTGGTCATTTTAAGGTGTGATAGAGCATTTCATGAAGTGTAAAGAGCAATTGTCATGGTTGTAGCGTGTATAGGAATTTATGTTAAGGTTGGTCACAACCAGGGTCGACCAAAGTCCGTCGAGGTTAAGCTACAACACAGGTCTTAAAATTTTTAGGGTCCAAGATTTAATAATTTATTCAGTCCCATCATCACATCATGGTTTAGTGGTTCCGTACTTTGCTAGTGTTTTTGTGGTTGCACGCTTTGCAAATTTTTGGATACTTGTTTAAATTTCATGACAAAATTGTCTAAAAAATTGTTGAAGAGATCTAAATATCATCTTATTTTTGTTTAAAATACACGTGGATCGTTCATTATATGACATGTAAACCGTCACATAATCCAATCATGATTCAAAAATAAATAAATAAAACTGATTAGAACTATTTAGCAAAAGGACTAAATTGTCTTGGTTTATTTTTGTAAGGGACCACAAATGATTATTTTCTTTGTTAGGGACTAATTTATCCTCTGTATTTTCTGTGAGGGACCAAAATGTTTTTTTATTTTATTTTTAAATTCAACTTTTCCACGCATTCATATATCAAAAGCATATGGAACATTACATAGAGAGGGATTGACTGTTTGTACCAAAAAAAAGAAGAGAGGTATTGACTGATAGTAGGACATTCCCGACTATGTCTTAAAGATCAATTTTATGATATACAAGTAAGACAATCATTTGATAAACAAATTCAACAATTAAATTAAATGAGATATGATGATGCATTGATTTAATTGTGAAAAACGAGATTTGTACATGGTACAAGACCATTTTGTTTATACATGTTAGATAAATCTTGCCTTGCCTTAAATCCTATGACTTTTGCTACACCAACAAGTTCATGTGCTCTGCACCGCCTAAACTACTCATTAACTCCTTGCAATGTGGTTTTTGTCAACTCAATGTCTTTGTTGGGATGGGTACCGGGACCCTCAAGTTGGGGGGTGTGAATAGTGTTGGTGGGGACCTATCGCAACCTAGGTTCATTCACAACGAGTCTGGACGATTTGAATGCCGCTTTACAAATGTTGAAAGGTATGATTGGTATACAATGGGGATATGGGAGGGAAGAGCTTATTTCCCAGACGAAGATGTGTTAGAACATGTTGTTCATTCAGAGTTGGCGATATTGTGATGATGCTGGTAATCCAACAAAGACATATCCTTGGCTCTCCTTTAGAAGTAACAGCTATTTGTTCTTCCATCTTGCAATGATGCCTCATCCAGAGCGTTGCTTTTTAATGTGGCAGTTTCCATGGTATCCAAAGTCTTGGAACGTTGATAAGAAGGGACCTAGTTCCTTGTTTAAGTTGATGGCTGATCCATTGTTTGTTTGTTTCAATAATTTGAATTGATGACTCTTCTTTTGATATAAATTTCATTGAAAGTAGTAATATGAGGACATTCTTTGGGTTTTGGAGCATCCTTGTGTTTTGTAAAATGTCTTTCATAATAATGTCCCAGTTGACAAAGTTGATGTGGGCGGGCAGATCTTTCATGATGACAATATCGAAAAAGATTCTATTTTGTTCACCTGCAGTAATTGTAAAAACAGAGCGCAACTTGATGTCAATGAGGCTGACAATAACTCAAACCTGCAGTTGGTACCTGTTGATTGTTTGATAAGCCAAAGAAGCAAGTTCTCAAAGTAAGTGTGACAATACTAGTGCATTTTTCAATATAATTAGAATTCATTGCTCTTGTGTTATAGGCGGTAGAGAAGGTCTTGGCAGAATCGATAAGGAGAGAAATTGCACTAGAGGAGTTTTATGCAAAGCAAAATTCTGAAATAATGCAGCTTAATCGCTTGGTAGGTTCCCTTTATCTACCGAAAACCATCTTTTTTTCTTTCTTTCCGTCATTGTGATTTGTGACTGTTCCTCCATGTTTGCAGGTACAACAATACAAGAATGAGAGGGACTGCAATGCCATAATTGCACAGACAAGGGATGAAAAAATTCTTCGCCTTGAGAGCTTTATGGATGGTGTCTTGCCCACCGAGGAGTTCATGGATGAAAATTCTTTTCCTTGAAGTTAGCCTTGATTATTCATTATTAAATTATTTGAAGATCGATTTCAGTGTTTTGTGTTTTTGACTGTTGTAATTGCTGCACAGGAGCAAAGTAAACATTCTGATGAACAGCTTAATTATCGTTGTTCCATAGTAAGAAAAACTATGCTAATATTACTGTATGATTTTAAAAATAGAAGATGAGGCTAATACAGGAAAACAAATAGTTAATTGGTCTGCATCTGAGTCTTAAATTGCATACCTTGAGAGTGTTCCGGGTACATATTTGACTAGGATGTATAGTGCTGATTTTTTAGGGATAATGTCATTTGGTACTGATATATGATAAACGTTTAAAGTGCACCTGTGATGATTAAATGGGAAACTTGTGCAAAGTGGCATGTATAATTATTTTTGAGCTCAAGATCAATGATGGTCTCCAAATATGCTTGGTATTATGCCATTTGCAGCCTCCATTTTGCTCTCTTTAACATATATGTTACCAAAAAAAGAAGAAAAAATGAGGTTACTCGAGAACACACAAATAAAAGTCATTATATGCCATTATTTTCCAGCGATCGAGCGCTGGACCTCTGCTTAAAACTCCTGTAATGTCCCTTAGCTCATCAACCGAGCTTGAATAAAGTCATTATATGCCATTACTTACGACATTTGGTTTTTTACTTTTTACAGAATGTTGGAGTGCAATTTCCTCAAAGTGCTCAAGCGGTCCAATCAAATCACGCTAGTTCACAACCTAGTAGGGCCGGTAGTGTACCAAACAGGAAGCAGGCCTCACCTAGACAAGAAGTGGTTGTACCACAAGCAGAGACAGTCCCTGAATCTAGGTGACTTATGTTTTTGAGTTTTAGTGTACTTGTGATTGACATGATCTTTAGAAACCCTTTTCTATCCTACTGTATTTAAAATGGCTTATTACAGTAAGAAAAACTATTTGCATTAGGGGATGGAAACTAGGATAAGAAAATTTAGCCATATACAATAGTCTTGCCCTTTTTTTTATGGGCGTCAACAACAATGGGATTACTTCGCTAATCTCTGAACACATATAAATAGTCATTTGCTCGTTATGGAGGACTTTAGTGAGATTCTTTTGTCCTCTAAAGTTGAATCTGATTCTTATCATGTGAATTTCATTGATAAATTCTCTGAGGTCATTGAAAATTGTCATCTTATTGACCTTGAAGCTACAAGCATTATATATATTTGGTATAAAAAATAGTATGTAGTTTAGAAGAATGTTAAGTGTCTTGGTCGAGCTTTGGGTGATTCCACGTGGAGGACCTTGTTTCTTGATGCCTATGTCAAAAATTTGTTTCGTAGTTATTATGATCATAGGCTAATTTTGTTACGAGGTTAGGGTTCCATATCGAAAACTGGCCTTCTGCCTCATTTGCTTCCAACCTTATTGGCTTACCCGTGATGATTATCCTACTAGTCAATAATGCTTGGGGGAATGAGGAACCCTATATCACTGTTAGTCTTAACAGGGTTTGATAAGACTATTTGAGTTTCAATAAGGAGGTGTTTGAAAAATAGTCAAGAGAAAAAAAGATATAGAAAAACAACTCCAGTATGTGCAAAAGAGACTTGAGAGAGTCGATTTTATTCATCTCAACGTGCAAGAGGCTATTCTTCAGAAGTTCTACCAGGAAGTTCTCAAGAAGTAGGAAATCTTTTGGTACCAAAAGTTCAGAGTGAAGCAGGTGAAATTCATAAACAAGAATAATAGGTTTTTTCATACTCAAGATGTTATTTGTAGAAAGTGAAATAAAATTCAAGGCTTACATTTGAATGATCGAATTTGGTTCATTGAAGCGATGTAACTTCAGAACGTAGCTATAAAAAAGTTAATATACTATAGTGTGAAATAGATTTATTATTTAAGGGTGTATTTGTTTTCGATTAAAAATCTATAAAAAGAAATCACTTTTAACATTTTAAGTGTTTTTTTTTAGATTTTAAAATAACATGCAAGAGGCTATTCTTTAGAAGTTGTACTAGAAAGTTCGTCACTTTGTAAAAAAAAATTGCTATTGGTCCATCTGTTTAAACTGACGATAAAAAAACAGAAACTAAACAGAATGTCACGTGGACCAGTTATTTCACGCCAAATGAATCACTAAAAGGCAAAATTTCATAAATTGAATATTAACTTAAATATGTCATCGATCCCTATATTTTCACCATTTTTTTATTGGAAGCTTTGTACTTTGTAAAAAAAAAATCCTATATATTTCCAAATTTTGTTTTTTAACGTGTCACGTGGCGTTAAGTAACTGGACCACATGGCACTTTGTTAGTTTTGGTGTTTTTGTTGACATTAGATTAACAAACGGACCAATGGTAATTTTTTTACAAAGTGAGGAGACTTAAATAAAAAAATCTCAAATTTAAACAAACAGTTTCATATTTCTTTTAAATGTAAATGTGTTTTTGGTTCCTATAAATATATCAATTTTTTATTTTAGTCCTATAATTTATTTTTTCGACTTTTAGTCCATCAAAAGATTTCCGTCTTCATTTTTGGTCCCATATTTTAAGTAAACTCTTATGTAGAATTTATATTTTTAATAAAATTTTGTAAAAAAGTTTATAATATTATAAGAAACTCTAAAAAAAAAAAGAATTTTTTAACAACATTAATTAAATATAAATTTGTATATTTATGGCGGTAAAAAATCTTTTTTTTTTGTTGGGATTTTTACATTATTCTGCACGATTTCATTAAAGAAATACAAAGGTTGCACATGAGTTAACTTAAAAAAAAAAGACCAAAAGTGGTAGTTGAAAATTTTATAGAGATTAAATGTTGAAGGAAATTTTTAGAGAAACTAAAACGTAATGTTTGTATATTTATAAGGACCATAAACATATTTAACCATTTTTTAATCTAAAAAATCTATATTTTTTCAACAAAATCAATATACAAAATCACTCTTAATCATTATAAATGCACACACCTAAATGAATGAGTTGGTGCACGAACTTCGGTCATGTAATCCCATTTAAATTTTGACATTTTTATAATTGAGCTGGGATTTATCAACAGCCAAAATTTATTTTTACCGGAATACGAACATATAGAAGCATGCACTACGTCCCTCTAGTTTATACTATAAAATTACGTCTTCATAATCAACAACTCTTCCCTCGTAATTTTCCTAGTCGTTCTCATTTCATTTCATTTCTCTGAAATCAAACCGCACGTATGCAATCATTCCTTTTTCTTGTTATTTTGGATATATGAATTGTAAACCTTTCTTTTTTTATTCTTGCAGATTTCTTTAACATTGTTGTTGATTATATATGTTCTTTCGTTGTTATTCTTTAATATAGAAAATAATGGATAATGGAGATGTACAAGAACATGCAGACTCCAGGGGTTATGATGATGGTGTTAGATATGCAAGAGGACTCGCTGCTGATGATTACATAACAGATTACGTTGGTGGGGTTAGTGCTGCTAATCCACCCAGGGAAATTCCAAATCCAGTCCCACTTCATGTTCCAGTTCCCCCTGAATATGACCAAGAACGAGAAAATCCATATTTAAATGGAGATTTTGATTTAAATGGGGATGCATTTAAATCAACGATTACGAGGAAGGTTTTGAGGATGGATTTGAATCGCAAGCAGTCGTTAGACAGCAAGCTTATGGCCAAGGATACGGCGCCGGTTGGTCGGACAGGAGTCATGAAATTCAAGCTGAAGCAGCTGCTGCTCAAGCGTATAATGAAGCGATGAGTGGTAATCTTTTTTGCGGATTTGGTTCATATAATTTTTTTTTTTTAATTGTTCATATAAATTTACTGCTTTGTTCATATAAATTTACTGCTTTTCCATTACAGAAGGAGGTATATTATGGGCTGAGTGGGTGGTTGATGCTAGTGAAGGCGAGGCTGCAGAAGCAGACGACTGACATACACGAAGATGACGAGGCTACGGTCAATGATGGTGGAGGCAACGATAGTGGATAACAAACATTGGTTATCCCCTTCTGTTATGACTTCACTTGTAAACCATTAAGGATTAAGCACATTTTGCTAGAAAGAGAATAGAAAGTTTAGACATTGATGAGCAAATCTCAAACTACCAATTATGCTAGCTCTGCCAGTTTATCTGAGTTTCACTAATTCCTGATCACTTTATGAGAGAGGAAATTTGTGTATGAAAATTAGTATAACAGTGCTGTAACATTGCTTATTAAATAACAGTGCAGAAAATCAGTAATATGAAATAGCATTTTTCTGTCATTACTCTTTTCTGAAGGGCCAAAGAGTAATTATTATATAACTCAGATATTAAATGAAGGGATTGAAGTCCCATATATTTATTTTTTGCCTATATACCTTGGCTTCCCAAAATTATATTGCTGACGAGCATGCGCAGAAAGGGCCATGGAAGCCACCTGTGCCAAAGCCTCTTTTCAGTTGCTTTGTGTAATTTCTCTTGCCCGAACACTTCTTCATGGCCGCTTTCTTCTTTTGAGTCAATTCTTGTGGAGAACTTCGCGCCTTAGCACAAGCTTTTCTAAGATTCCAACTGCCCATATAATTAGTTTGTATTGCTACCTACACCGGTGAGGCGGTGACATATCCATTTAGACAAGCACCCGTTTTCTGAAAGAATATGCACAAAAAGCAAACTGTATCCGTGCAGCTGTCTGAGCTGCATTTCGGACAGCACCCAAGGTAGTTTTTAGTGAATCCTCGTCGTCACTGGCTTCAAGATTTTTCTTAGACACAGTGATGACAGTTAACTTAGCTTCAAGCTCAGAAGAATCTTTAGGAACTTCACACTTTTCCAATGTGAGGGAACGTAGACGACTGGTTAAATTATGTCAGTCCCTTGTGGCTATTGCTTCGAAACATGCTAAAAAAATAAAAATCAAGAAACAAGATTCCCTTATAAGGACTTGTTGCGGGACATATGCGGATCTAGTGCTCCGTGAGGGTATGCCCATGCACACGGTGAACTTTGAAAATTCGCACAAATAATCTTATATTTTTGCATTATGACCACCTTGAATTTTTTATTTTGCACCTTTAACTCAAATATTTACATATAATTCATTAGCGTCAAAATAACAAAAAATCGTAACATCCTAAAAGTTTTGGAAATAAAAATATGTGATTGATTCCAAATCTTTATTGCACTAAGTTTCTGAAATAATGCAATAAAGATTCGTTTTATATAATCCGACGGAGTAAAATGAGAAATTTAAAGGGCGTGCGACAAAAGGCAAAAGGTGGAAAAAAAAATCTCGAATAAAAATTGTAGATGGACCCAAAGTTAAAGTTTTATATCCTTACCTTTGGGTCGGTCCTAGACAAACCTTTGTCACTGGTAATTGATAAATATATAAAAAAAATATATCAATTTGTATTTTTTTATGTTACATTTCTACAAAAGTAATAATAATCCTTATTTATTAATTTTGTTAAGTCTTAACCTAATTTTTTCCCTCTATTTATCATTTATTAGGTTTGCAACAACTCAACCCTAAAATTTTGTCTCTAAATAATGCTAATCCTCAACCCTAAAATTTTGGCTCTAAATTTACATCATTAAATGATAATCCCTTATTCCTTAAAAAAAATTCATTCCTATCATGTGTCTTCATTTGTATAAATTTGTTGTTTTGTACACTTATCCTTGTTTATTAAACCTAATAATTTTCCTCTAAAATGCTGCATTAGGTTAGCAGCAATTTAACCTAACAAATTCTATCTAAAATATTGTTGAATGAATATTAAGTTAATTTTAATCATAATATTGTATACTTATTAAGTTTATTTGTGATTTTTAGTTAGACCTGCGCGTCGAGCGGATCAAAGTCTAGTTTTTGTTAATTTTTTTAATTTTATATAAGTTGATGTTGAATTGAAATAAACCATTCGCACAATCGATACCTGTGCGTACACAAGTGATTTACTAACGGATATAAAATTTACATGTATAAGTGTTCTGTTTTGATGCAATTTGCCTTTGAAATGCAGATCCAACTTGTTTCTTCATGAAAAAAGATATGAAAGTGATCTCAACCAATCGAAAATAATAAAGAAGAAACCGGTAGAGGAAAATTGGAATGGCATGTCCTTAGACCTGAGATGACTTGTGAGGTTAACAATTGATGAATACTATGTTCTTTAGAATCTTTAGATAAAGACTACTCCAATAATAGGTAAAAATGTCAGGCAAAGGTCAAAATCTATGGAGGATAGAGCAACCTCAAAAACAGTAAGTAACAATGTGCCAAATAAATAATTTCGGCTGGTACATACAGATTCCAAATATTCTTTCTTAGTACAGCCAATGAGCCAAATCATAATTTCCTTCTCTTTATAGTTTATGATACAGTTAATGATATGTTTCAAACTGAACAAAAGGAAATTAACAAATCCTAATATTAAGATTTCAATTATAAACTCATGTAATAAGTAAAACAACTTATAATAGGGAAGGAGGGGGCACATAATTTTTACTTCCCGATTTGTAATGCAAAGAGATTTCATATCCACAAAATTCAGTAACTTGATTTAAAAAACCATATATATCCACGTTTCTTGCATCTAATAAGAGGAGAAGGAAGCTCCATAATGTGGAAATTGTTATATACGTAACTTGCATGATGCGCCACAAAATCAAACGACGCATCCTCAATTTCTTTCTCCAATTGGTACTCACATTAGCTTCCACGCTGCAACAACACAAATTTGAAAATTAAGCCACGCATGATAAAAAGGGTGTCCCTCAGGGTGGGCAAGAGGGGCCGCAACCAGAGCATCCAATTTTTTAAGGGCACCAATATGAATATTTCTACTTAGTACGATATACATTATATTTACATCAAAATATATTTCTATTTCTTTTTAACTTGCTTTGATCAATTATATTGAAAATATATTTTTAAAGAGGCTTGATTATGAAGTAAGACATTCGAGCTAATAAAAAAAACCTAAGAAATAAGACATTTGAGTTAATAAGGCACAACTGCATTGATTCTCTTAAAATACCAAAAATCATAAGACCATCTCTACGTGATAACATAACAACAAAAACAAGATATTTTAGCCTGTTAAACTAATGCATTATTTTCCCAAATTGGAAGTTAATTATTAAACTATGGTTAATTATAAAACTATGGTTACTCCACATATTGACAATGATTTTCTAACAAGAAAAACTATATACAATTTACTTCATAGATATTCTAAATCAAAATTATCTTAATTTTAAACATAATAAATATTGCATAACCTCTGTTTTCCATGTTCATTACAGGCTAAGCAACTAATCGTACTTTTTTTTTTTTTGGCTTTAATATGTGTTTCGTCCTTGCAATTAGGCGTCATTTAAAAATTGGTCCTTATAATCGCTAATCCTGACAATTTACCCTTGTATTGTTTAATCATTTAAAATTTCGTCCTTGCAAAGGTAAATTGCTAGGATTAGCGATTAGCGATTACAGAGACCAATTTTTAAATGACACTAATTAGGATTAACGAAACACATATTAAAACTTTTTTTTTTTTAACAACAATCGTACTCATTTCATAAAACTCACTTCACATTCACAACAGAACTACTATGATTAAATATCTAAATCACGATCAAAAGTGAAAAATTTAACAAATTCCTATTGATTAAAATATCGACACATGCCCCGACATATACGGATTTTGAGATTTCTACTATTGCGGTGGTGGGGCAAAAGACATCAAATTTTGAGTAGTACAAGCTGCTTTTTAAGAAGGTGACACAAATAAACTTAATGCTACAAAAAAGCCAAACATCTCAAGTGAATCCGTATACACAATGCAGTAAGGTTTTGAGTAAAGATGTAACGGAAAGTATCTTAATGGTCTAGTTCATTCCTGCTCCCGACGCTCCGACTAGTCTTAAGGTTTTGTTGGAAATCTATTAACACGTTGTTGTTTCCTAAGCTCCCACGAAATTCACATACAAAGTTTTCAATCCCCTCATATACGTTACCCACAAATTGTCTTTTATGAACAAACCAACAAATTGAGCATAAACATTTGTTAAATCATTAAACAACAAACAAATACGAAACAAAAAACAAAACAAAATATTCATATTCCAAAAAACTTCATAACCGTTTAAATTTTTGTTATCTTACCTGGAATATCTTTACGCGGCGGTGGCTCCGGTGCCGCCGTGATATAACAGAGAACAGAACGACCTATATCAGAGAGAGTGGTAACAATTCCAGCAACATAGAGAATCATAATCAATCCAATAACCCATGGCATCAAAACAAATCCAATAAAGAACGTGACCGATCCACAGAGCATCAAAGCCATCGAAATTCCCAGAAGCAGAGAGGCAAAACCCGCAGGTGAGATTTGAGGTGGAGGTAAACGCCGTAACGGTTGCTCCGATGGATGATTGGAGAAATTCAACGGCGTTGGTGGTGAACGGAGGAGGTTGAGAACTATTGCTGATAGGTCGTAGAAAGCTCGTGATTGTTCATCTTCACGTGTTCTTCTCATCATCTTGGTTGAAACAGAGTACTATGTTTATGTTTATGTTTAGGTTTAATGTTTATGTCTTCCTTATCTTGAGGAAAGAAAGAAGAAAAAAAAAGATGAAGGGTTTATTGGGAGAAACGAGGCGAATGGATAGAGTTGAAAATTGGGATTAGTTTGTCTGTGGAATTGACTGAGTTTGGTGGAAAGAAGAATAGTTCCAATGAGATAAAATAAGGTGTTGGGGTTTGAATGAAATGATAAGCGAGGTGGTAAGGGGTAACAAGATTTATTCAATGATTCAATCTGTAATAACGACATTTTGTTTTTGTTTGGTTTGGATTATGATGATTAAAAAGGTAGAAAAAGTGTATTGGGTTGGAATGCCACCAAGGCAAAGAGGTTGCTTTATCTTGAAGGAAGCAATAAGATGAGATTCATTGGTACACATCATACCTCATGGTTTGTGGTTGGATGTATTTTTTATTTTTTTTAATTCAATATGATCCTTTAAATTTTAAAATAGATCAATTTGTTATATTGTATTTTTTTTTTCTTTTTTTCTTATCTTGTAATTTGATCTTTTCACTTTAAAATTGGTTAATATGGCTTTAAATTACATAAATTAACTCAACTTGGCTTTTAACTTATAAAAATATATTATCTTATTTACTATAAGGGACTATGTTGAATGTTGACCGACATATTTTAAGATTAAATTGATCGTTTTAAAGTAATAGACCAAATTAAATTTTAAAAATAAGACAATAAGTTAAATTGATCGATTTTAAAATTAAATGACTTAGCTAACTATTAAAATAAGTTTTTTTTTTTTTTGGTGATAACTATTAAAATAAGTTAAGATACAAAAACAATATTTAATTTTTTTAATAAAAATGTGGTTGGTTGCAATCACAAACAATCAAAGTGAATCATACTTGTACAGTTATCAATGTTGATAACATTTGTTTAGATAATCCTATCATATTTGGGCTTAGTTGCTTACTAGGACGTCTTTTCGAGTCTTGGATTTCATGCTTTTCTGTCTACATTATAGACACCTCTAATATCCTTCATGCGAAACTTCGTGCTATAAATCAGTGTCTTTTTGAGGTCACTTGTTACACAAATTCTCTCTTCATTGTGTTCATATTCTAAAGGAGGAAACTCTCAAATTCCACAAATTAATACCTATGCTACTTTAATTCAAGACATTAAGGATCTCCTCAATCTTAATTAACTGACTTTTATCGTTCACACACTCTCCATAAAAAAAAAAAATAAGTGTACTAAAATTTTAGGTAAGTATGATACTTTTGGTAACATGGATCTCCTAGTTCACACACCTCCGTATACTTATCAACATTCACTTTGCATATTTTTTTCTTAGCTTTGTAAAAGAACATTGGAAGTGAATATTTGTATGATTTTCCCTTTTCAAATTAAGATTTTAATTCAAAACTTACATTTTTTTTTGAAAGAAATTTAAAACATAAAGTAGGAAGTAATATTTATAATACTCGTCCTATAATGTGTATGATTGAAATATGCAACATTGTATAAACATATTTTGTCTTTTCCATTTATTCCTTTATTTATTTTTTGAGTAATTTATTCCTTTATTAAAATTTTGAAATTGTTTATTTTTTATATATAATAAAAAGGAGACTAGTTTTGGATGTGAACATTAATATGATTTCAATACTGCACTAAAAGAGAAACTAACACATCACATGTTGTAATGGTCATCGAGGAAGGCAAAGATCCAAAGGAGCCTTCACCATAACCACTTGGACGCCAACAGGCATCACAAACATTTTTATTTTGAGGAAAACGCCATTACTATTTCAACTAGATAAGGACCATAAGGTCACACACGTCATGAAAATCTTACGTACTACTAGTATATATATAAATAGAATGATAAAATATTATTTTGACGAATGATGCTGAAATGTTTGAACAAAAAATAACTGCAGCTAGAGTGTAGTTTATTTTTAATCTTCAGTTTTTATAATATACATAAATGAACAATGACATGGTTGCAAGTTGCAACTAGGAATTAAGAAGCAACGAATTAGGATTAAGATACTAATTTTAATACACCATTAACATAAAAAAAAAAAAATACAAAATTTATGTGTAATAATGTTACTCCAAGGGCAAAAGGCCACACCAACACATATGAGAACACTGCCCCAAGAAACTAATGGCCCTAGCCATAAGCAAAACTCAAAAGGGAAAGACCCGAAGCACTTGAGTTGTTCCTTCTCTAAAGACACAAACCTCAAAACCAATCATGCACTCAGAAGTTTGAGTAATGGGATGTTAAAGTAGGCAAATTCCTTTTGTTGTCAAAGGACCCAGATTGAAAGAAGGCAAAACTCAAATCATAAAACATCTGCATGTATGCCCAAATATTGACTTAGGAAACAATATAAGAGTATCTGTAATTGAAAACTCAGAATGAGTTTTTAAGTAGATGGTACACCTAAATATCACTCATTCATAATTTTTAAAAGTAGTAAGCATGTAACCTTTTCAATGTGACCCTTCCAAAAATTATTAAATAGGTCAAGTACAAGTAACTTCAAATCATTATATTTTAATATTGATTTATATTTTTCTCTTCTTAAAGAATGTCTCATGAGAATGAGACATCCAACTATACAAACTTTGACTTGTAGCGTAAAAATGATATAATCTATCATCTAAAGTAGAAATTAAAAATCTAAGAGCTACACCTTCTGATTACTAATAAACAAAACTAATAATTTCTGAAATAGTTATTTCCATGACGCAAGAGTTATGAAACATATATAGAAGAATTGAACTCTTCAAACTTTGACTTATAGAATTTTTATATGAGTTGGGTATGAGAGAGTCCGAGATAACATCTACAAGTGAGTGAATATTACAGTTTAACTCAAAATTTTAAGACATAGTTTACGGTTCTCTTACTTGTAAAGTGATCAACCTCACTTTTCTAAACAATGTAGAACTTTTAACTCACAATTGCCATAACAATCTATCTTTCAAATGTGAGTTCATCAATTCATTATGCTCACCCTCAAGTGGAAGCTTTTTTTACATACATGTGCTTGTACTTGTACCATCATTGCCACTGTTCAGTGGAACCTGCCTCATGAACACCTTGCCTACAAGACTTTCGACACAATGAGTCTGGTCGAACAATTTAACGAACAATCGACAATTATACCATGTGATTATCCACATTGGGCCTAGAGCAACCACACAAGTGAGTTGGACACCACCTCTTAACCCAAAACTTTTAGGTATTAACTTTATGAGTCATCTCATTTAAAAAGTATTCAACGTCTAAAAATGAGACATAATAGGTTAATTACTGTATTTTTGTTATTTTGCATAAACTAAAAAAAACAATTAGGTATTAGTAAATGTAAGGAACATAGACAAACTGTTCGAAGCTACAAATAATTATAAGAAAAACAAACATGTGTATACAAATAAGGGAACAACCAAACTCCAGAACTAGAGGATAAAAACAGAATTCCAGGCAATGGATGCACGCAAACAATTATTTTTATTATTGTAATAATATATGTAATGGGAGAAAGCAATCAAGATTCAAGGAGAACGATTTATGAAAACTTACTAAGTAAGAACAGAAAACTGCATACTATATATATTATTCTGCCTACAGGTATGTAGACACTGAAATAGCTAGTTAAGTCAATTACATTACATGATAGTATTACAAATTATTTCCCTTTTGCTTTGAGATAAAATAGAAAATTGAAACAGTGGGATTGATCTTTATGCATGCATGCTTCACACTCTCATTATGAATATACATAGCTTTATCATCATCATCATGGTAACCATCCACCCATGTAGTTATTCATGCTTGGGCCTGCTGTCACCACTGATCCTGGATCAGCCTGATATCTGCATAAGCTTAAACAAATAAAATTAAATTCTATGTAAAAAATATATAACTAAAATCTTAAACATATGATTCATTTTTTAATGAAGAGTACTAAACACAGACCCAATTTGTAACGTTGGTTCACACTCAATTGGTTGAAATACATCATGATCACCCTGGTTTTGACCTGGATGATGACGCCCATATCCCATATCTTCAGCACTCAGATTCAGTTGGAGTGAACTTATTTGATACCCTTCCATCTACAAAAACATCACAAATCACTATCATTAACCAACCCCTCAAATTTCAATACCATATGTATGTATATATAGTTCTCAACCCAAGTTTTTACATTTTTTTTACTTCATAAATCATCATAATATAGAATTATTCACAAAATTTTCATGAGTAGAAAAAATACCCTTTGTAAATATTTATTCTTACCCTTTGTCTAAGAGCTCTGTTTGCCTCACATAGCAAGTGTTCCTTCATAAGTAGTGATGCAAATTACAAAGTGAGCATGAGGAATATCATAGCAAACATGATAAAGGGAAAGAAATATTGTTCTCGTACCTTACGTTGAAGATCACCCAGCTGATCCAACATGAATTGTGTCTATAGAATAAAAAATAATTCCAAAAAATGTTACTCACCACATGCAAAGACAAAAAAAATGTATAGACAAAAAAGGCAATGTTGTAAAGTTGAGTACCCTTGTGGATCTGATTTGCTTCAAGGAGGAATCTAGCTGCCTTTCAAGTGTTTCAAGATCTTTGCTGCTTAGAGGGCCAAGATCTTCTCCCATAAGGTTCCTAAGGTACAAGTCAAATACTTCATTGGCTCATTATTTTCTACAATCATGTACTT
>Ga0099826_10000636_pt1 | contig 18051 bp, 7 predicted proteins | sample Mtrugardesep15_FD_76830 | JGI IMG/M metagenome (GOLD analysis project Ga0099826, IMG submission 76830) | Root nodule microbial communities of legume samples collected from California, USA - M. trunc garden sep15 | ecosystem: Host-associated > Plants > Roots > Nodule | place: USA: California... | reverse complement strand
AGAAGAAATAAATAAAATGGAAATGAAAATAACAAATGGACATGAGTAGACATGCCCACACATGAACAAACAAGCCACACAGATATCTTATTTTATTACTAATAAAGCAACAAGTGAAAAATCATGCAAAACAATGAATGAGTATAGCAAAATACTGTTTAACACAAGGAAAAGCACATACGATGAAAGACACAAACTACATGAAATGTGAAGCCAGTCGTTAATATTTTAAAGGTTGAGGTACTCATTTAGCAACTATAGTTTCACTCTGAAATCAGTTTTGTCCTTGCAGATCAAAACCATTGAAAACAGACTCAATAGTTTAGGGACTTCGATGGTCACTATTAGATTGGCTACCTATCCACAAGGTCCCTACAGGTGCGAAACTATTAAAACCAAATAGGGATCTTGCAACGCTTGAAGTAGGGACTTCATTGAACAGTTTTGAAAAATGGATAGTCTGCCACAAATAAGCAATAATAAGAAATATAGTCATTACTTGTATAGTTGCCAAAACGCCACAGGGGCCTCCTTCATGCTGCACTAGGCCCATTGATGTTTCAGGATCAGAGCTAAATCTGGAGAAAAGTTTTCATAGTATTAATAAAAAAACAAGTAAATAATCCAATTGGAATTTAGAATTCCTAGAAACAAATAACTCAAAAGTCAGATTAATTTTTAGAAAAGGACATTATGATACAACACGACGTGATTCAATTTATGTTAATGTATTACTTGTATACAATATGTTGTGAGAAAAGTTCAAAATTTATATTAAATCTATATTACTGTTGTCCTACACCCCCTCTTCGACATTTGCAAGAACACTTGTGCAAGGAAAAAACATGACTTCATATAATAAAAGATCATTGCATTATATCATTTAGGTTCACTTAAGATTTCCTCGCTGTCCACTTTAAAGCAGAAGACAATGACAGCCAATTTGGGTCCCCTTCTAGTTCAAAGATTCCTAGTCCTCTAAAGCTGTGTTCCCTTTCTTTAATTGTTTTTGGCTTCCAAACCACTATCATCTTGAGACATAATTGTTTCCACTTGAATTTGGTTCTTTTTTGAGACATGTTAGTAACACTTTTGCCAACACACTATTATCGGGTGAAATTCATATAGACTCCACCACATTGAAAATGGGTCTCCTCGGATAAGGAAAGAGACATCACATAATTTAGTGGGTCTCACATGAATTCATCCAATGGAGAGTGTTCTACTAATTTTACTCTTCACTTCTCAGTTTATCAGCCAATCTTGAATTTTCTCCATTCCTTGCTTCCTCTTCAGGTGTTCATTGGATTCCAAACCATCCTGCACAACAATATCTCTCTGCACCTACATTCCGATGCCCGCCATGTGAGGCTTTTAGTATGTGAGAAGTCTGATACTAGCTAATCGAACCCTGATATTGTGTTAGAATGATTGGAAAAAACTTCTGTTTACAAAACAACGATGGAAAACTTTAGAGTGTCTAAACCCTCCCTGCCTAAATTCCCCAATTTCCTCTCAAATGATTATACCACTCCCTCTCAACGCCCTTCTCTTACAGGAAACATTCCAAATTTCTTCTGACTATCTCATCCCAACTAACGGACTGACCACACTCACCATATATATATATATATAAGCTCACAAGTCTCAATTAAGGCTTAAAATTTAAACATAAAACCAACAGAAAGGTAGAAAGAAGAAAAAGAAAAAAGAAAATCCAAAAAATCAAGAGGTTGAGTGAGATGGTGTGCTTGCGCCTAAGGTTAACAAGCTGCTACGCATATGGTTATGCTTATGCCAATGGATGCTTCGACGTCGTCTCTCTCTCTCTCTCTGGATGGAACTAACCTCTCTCTCCCCCTCATCCTCATCATCGCCACTTAAACTCCCGCTCAATCTCCTCTCGATTCTGTATCAACCGTTTCTCCTTATCTTTTTCTATCACCTTCTCTCCCCATGGTAACAACTTATCTACTCTCCTAATCGTGTTTTGGGTTTTTTTTTCTTTTCAAATGGGTTGTGCAGAACCCGACCCGGCACAGGACGCGATTCCAGCAATCCCAATCACAGCACAATCGCGAAATCGTGCAATTCAACAATCCAAACCACAAATTCACTCATGATCTCACCAAAACATAATTTTGCTCACTACTTATTAACTATTTTCCATATTTGTTTTTTGCATTATCACCGAAACTAAAACCGTTAATTAACTCAGATATAAGAGACTCTTCATGTTTTCATTACTGGGCGAATAAATTATTTGGACATAAATGGTTCCAAATAAACAATTTCTATGTAATACATCGCATACATCGCTCAGGGCCGGCCCAAGAGGAAGGCAACTAAAACCCTTGCTTTAGGCCTACCAACAAAAAAAAATGCCATTAGTTTTTTTAAACAAAAAAGGCCTCGTATACGGACATAAAAGACCCCATATATTAAAATATGCTTTAGGCCTCATCGAATTTTGAAAATTATTGGGCCGGCCCTAACATTGCTACTTCAAATAGGTATATAAGGCTCGCTTCGTGGCTAGGGTGGGAAATTATTGTTTTTTCAAATGGATTGTGTAAGGAACAATTCGGACTAAGCTACTACCCATAAATGCTTAAAACGATCAAACAATGCAATGCAACATAGGTTTCAATAGACAAACACATTAAAGGGTAGTGTTACAAAACAACAAACATATGCAACAATAAACAACTACCTTATTCCTTGGTTACACCATTGTGCTAGAATGCCCTTTGAAACTTCACTTCCAAACACCATAACAAACAATTTATTAGCTTCTTCAGCAGAAAGTTCCTTACTAAAGCTCTCACCTTTAAAAGCCAACTCATCTTCCTTCTTTACAATTCCAACTTCCCCGCCCTTCTTCTCTTCTTTAACTGCCGGCGACGGCGAAGCCGGTAAACGTGAAGGCAAAGGAGAAACCCTAACAACCGCTGCCATCCGCTTCTCAGCAGCCGCAGCCATAAGCTCCCGTCTCCGCGTCTTAGATTCCGGTGAATCCTCCGGCAACCCCGAAACAACACCTGCAACTTCATCCCTCGGCTTATTCCGCTTAGGCTCCGGCGTCATACTCATCCGAATCGCCATTTGCAAATCCTCATCTTCTCCTTGATCCGCCATTATCGAATTTATCAAAATCCTCAATTCACAAATCACGCGAAACCCTAATTGAATCAATTTTAGGGTTCCACTTGAAGAAGATCGACGAAGATTGATGAGAATTGGAAATTGGAGAGAGATTGTGAAGGATTGGAAATTAAATTCGCGATGTGAAACTGAAACTACGACGGTGGTGGTGGTGATGAGTGAAACGGTGACGAGTAGAATGAATGGTGATGGATTATTGTTGTATAGGTGAAGGTGGTGAAATGACGGTGATAACCTTGAGTTAAAATCGAAAGAATGGTACTAGAGTGAATAGTTAAACGGAGCGGTTAAGGGTATTGTGGGGATGCAGATTTAAGATTAGAAGAAGACACCGGTTATGCTTTGCTTTAACGGGGAGGAAACAGAGTTGCTTCTGTTCTTAACTGTTAAGAAACATAATTTGAGCATGGTTTGTTCCATTTATTTTTTTATTTATTTTTGTCTCAACATAAACGATATTTATTTTATTTGATGGATCGCATTAGATCTCATTAAACTATCATTTATGTTTATCTTTTTCAGTAGGATTTTTTTCTAATTACATGTATATATTATTAGAGTTTAGGTACAAAGTGTTCTGAAATGCAACGTCGATGCGGCCATTGTCGATGAGTATAATAGTTTTGGTCCAGGTATTTGCATTCGAGATCATCGTACTATAAAATATGGTACAAATTGGTATGAAGGCAATCCTCTTCCTCAAGAAGCTAAAGCGAGGGGTTTACGTGATGCTGTTTTGTGGCTTTGACAGTTGGGATCGTCAGATGTGTAAATTGAACTAGATTGTAAGCCAGTGGTTGGTAGCATATGTGATGAGAATAATAACCAAGCCAAATTAGGCAATATCATACCTGATCGTAGGTCATTTTTTTACCAATTCACAAACTTTAAGTTGTCTTCACCATGTTTTTTATTTGATTCCATTTTGTATTATAAACTTTGCGATGAATGAATTTATGTTTGTAAAAAAAAAGTTTACTTTTGGAATACATTTTATATTTAATCATAATACCAAACCTACATTTGATCATATCAATTTTACAAACATTTCTTTTTTTTTTTTATCTCTCAATCTTACATGGAACAAAGTGTCGCATATAATGGTAAGTGGGGGACACCACTTGTGTACCATTGGAATACCAATGTTATATAACACGGCAATGAAGGTGTGTCACGTAGAAAGGTATAAAGAGGAAAGAGAAAAGATGTGTATGTGAAATGTTACGTGGCACACCTTCATTGACCAATGTTATATAACATTGGTATCCCAATGGTACACAAGTGATGTTGGTAATTGGGATGATTTCTTTTTTTTTGTTTGTTTTGATTATGGTAATTGTCTGTGGATCTTTTCACTAAATGATGCTTAATTATAGAACGTCAGGCTCTAACTTGTTCATGCTTATAAGTTGTCGACGTCGCTTTACAATTCTTGATCTTGTATTGGAGGTTTACATTACTTTATTGTGTATACATGAACTGAAGAACGTAAACAAAAATTATCTTAATTTATTAATTTATATTAATGCAATTTCCGTTTGTGTATGTTTTAATTTACTTACTCTAAAACTGAGTGATGTATATGTGACTTTGATTTGTGGTTGTTTCTGTAAACTAAATGGGTTTTTTTAACATGTGCAAATTTGCACATGTTAAGAAGTTTAAAGTGGTAGGTGTATATTAGAACTTGTGTATTTTATATTAAATATGTAATTTTTAAAAAAACCAATTGTGGTTTTCAATAAAAAGTTGTTTGTTTTAGTATCAATAACATGTGCAATATTGCACAGGATAGACAAACCCAAACTAAATTTACCTATACTTTGCATTGCACTGCACAAAAAATGGAAAGTTGAAATTTTGAGAGAGAAAAAATGGAATGCTCGCCTAAAAAATAATTTCAAATTATGACATAGAAAGAGAAAAATAAGCAGAAAAGGGAGACAAAAAGACCATGGAACAGAAAGACAGAGATGGCAAAGGTTTAAAATTTGAAGAGAGCGTAAAGGTATTTTGGTCAAACCTGGGGTGACCAAAAGTTTTTGGGGTGCAACTGGAAAATTTCCTTTCGAAGATAGACATAAAAAATTGACAATAAATAGAGCAAAGAGAGGAAAAATACTTAATTGGACACGAGAGTTTGAGGACTTGCTTTGAGCAAATATACATAATTAAAACAATACAGAGATAGAAAATAATTAAATAGTATTTCTTTTTAAATAATTAAATGAAATATACTTTTGTGTGTGAGTGTCTAAATGTTTGTGTCCAAGCAAGTCTTTCTTGTAAAGAGAGAGTCTACTCATTTCGTTGAATTTACTACTAAAATCAACCAAAAAATAGTTCATGTATTTTTTATTTTATAAAAAGAAGGTCCGAGTCCAAATGAAAAAAAGGAAATTACAAGAAAAGTAGTAGTGAAGTCAAAACCTTAGCAAACAAATTTAATTACTTCTTGGTGAATCTATTACTATCTCATTACAACCACATGTTTATTTTTCGAAAGGTGGTGAATAACAATTTATTTTTTTCGAATGACAACAATGAATCAAATAGAAATTAACAAACATGAATTTTACATGAAAACTGATTATTATTTAACATGAGGGTCATGTTAACTAGTGTCTCTAGATGTATCGGTTAAGAAAACAAAAAAGTAAGCTTTGCATTAAAAACAACATTTTGTATACTTTTACGTATTTGGTTACATAAGTTTCAAGAAATTATACTATATTTGTTCTTTAATCAACGCCCCATAAACATTAGTCAGCATTTTTCTTAACGTAATACATTTGTCGTAAAAAGAAAGTTAATGTAGTGCAATATTGCTTAAAAAACAATTAACGTAATAGTGAACAAAGTTAAAACATAATCCTTGCAAACAAGTTGATACGGGCCTTCACTCCGACATCACATGATAAGGGATAAAAATGTCATTTTGATAATCAGTTAGACATTTGTCTCATTTTGTTCACATGTTAGAGATGAAACCAAAAGAGTAAAAACTTGGTCTCTCATGTTTCTCTCTTTTCACTTTTCTTCTGACCAAACTAAAGAAAGTTTAAGTCGCTATCTCTTATTTTCTTTTCTCTCACTCTCATTTTGTATCACATCTCTCTCTTATATTTGTAGATCTATAACAAATTTTAAATTGATACATTATAAGTGTGTTGACAGAGAAATATAAAAATTAAGAACACTAAACGTGTAATTTTATTTGAGCATGCCGGACAGTAAATATGAGTATTGCTTTTAGTTAGAGTTCAAACATTGATTTGTCAGGTTGTAAGAGTTTAACTCCTTTAATTAGACTTAAACCTATTGGTGAAAGAACTTTTTTAAACAAAAATTCAATTTAATTAATATTATATCTTGAAAATAATATTTAATATAAACATGAGTTATCGGTTGTTAAACCTTGAAATAACAAAGTAATATTGAATTCTAACATAAATATAAATTACTTTTTTACTTAAGTATATTTTGTTTGCGCACAATATGTCTTAATCTATTTGCAACAACTAACCTCATATTTATAAAAATACAAAGAAGAAAAGTATTTAAGATATGCATAATCAATAAAATAGTTAACTTTGAAGTAAACGTAAAGTAAATTATATGTCTACAACTCTCCATTTACCTACCAAATGAGTTAAACGCAAACATATTTAAAGAATTTAACTTACAAAAATATATTCAAAACGAAAAAATATTCAAAGACCAAATATGAAGTCTAAATAATTTAAGGGTCTAAAGTCTTCATCTTAGTTATAGTTCCATTGAACCGAACCAGACAAAAATACCTTATGCTATTTAAAGTGCTAAAGATAGTAAACTTATATTAAAAACTCGTGTAATTATTACATTAACAAAAATAAATAACTTGTGTTTCAGACAAAAAATATTTTAATTGAATCTTTAAACAGCACGACCTTAGGACAAACCCTTTCTTTTAATCTGCAAGTTTTTCTTAGCTGAAAGATCATCATCTCATCCTGAATTATGCTCATCAAAAGAAAAAGAAAAAGAATTTAACACACATCAAGAGCCTACTCCATTGGATTGACGAGAGGACTTATGAGCAAATTTATAATATTGTATTGGCAGAAAAGGGTGCTTCAAATTATATGGGAGAACGAATACATTAATCATTAATTAATCAAAACAAACAGAAACATGAAGATGACATTGCTTTGAGTTAGATATGTTAATTAGATTAGACTACGAAATGTCGCAACAAAAAAGTGGCCCAATCACCATCAAATTGCCGACTATAATATGTTCGGCATGACGTTACTTTCAATTATTCACAGCCAAGATATATGATTATATTTTTTTTAATATGACGTCAACCTACATTGGAATGGACCCACTGGATCTTCCCATACACTGAACTTGCTAAGTTGTTTTTTTCTTCCTTTGGCGTCTCATGCATAACAACTAGGTAGTATTAAACTATAAACTAAAAACATGCCACAAGTTCACTTATGTATTATTGTTTTACTTTAATATATTTAGAAAAATATATTAAAACAAAAAGATTTGTCTTGGCGATCTAAATTTTGTTTGAAATATAGACTTGTGTTCGAACCAATCATCTTAACGCAATATTCAAATGTATGAAACAATTCATATAGGTTGGAAGAAACCTCCTGAAGGTTGGATTAAATTCACTCGTAATGGTTCTTCTAAAGGAAATGGAGTATTCAGGTTATGGTGGCCTATCATACAACTCTGTAGGGAGATGGTTAAAAGGCTACATTCGAAAGATTAAAGTGTGTGATGTACTTTATGCTTAAATGTGGGGCATGTGTGAGCACATTCCACAACTCAATGTTGAAAGTGATTCTAAAATCTTGATTGACAAGGTTGCAGAAAATTGCAAGTTTAGTGGCTCAATTCCCATATTGGTGCAACACATTTGCAAACTCCTGTTTTTGGATACGAGTTCAATTTTGTCGTACCTGGAAGGAGGCCAAAAGTGGTATTTAACCATATAAGGCCAAATACCACTTTTGTTCCTTTTAGTTTGACAGAATTCTCAAATTAGTCCTTTAAGTTTTGAATGTTTCAATTAAGTCATCTTAGTTTGACAAAATTATTAAGTTAGTCCTTTAAATTTCAAAAGTTTCAAATAGGTCCTTTTAGTTTGACAAAATTATCAATTTAGTCCTTTAAGTTTCAAACTAAAATGACATATTTGGGTCCCAAGTTAGTCCTTTAAATGACTAACTTGAGAATTCTGTCAAACTAAAATGACATATTTGAAACTTTTAAAACTTAAAGGACTAACTTGAGAATTCTGTCAAACTAAAAGAGCTAAAAGTGGTATTTAACCTTATTATTATTATTATTATTAAATCAATTTGGACAACTTTTTTATATTGACTTTTTTCTTACTTTTGTTAATCATTTTTTTTAAGAAAATGAATTTATTCAACACAATTATTTTTAGGATTTTTCCTCTATTTATTATATTTTTTTAAAGAATACAATTTTGAAGAAAAAAAAATCAAAATTATTGAAAAGAATATAGTTGACTGAACATTTTCTTATAATCATTTTTAAAAGGATAATTTTATTAAAATAAATAAACACAAAATAATTACTATATATTTTTTAAATCTTTGAAAAAACACTCTACTTTATTTATTTGACCAAAATCAAATAAATATTTAATTTATTAAAATCCATAATAACTTTTTTAAAATGTAAAAAATTCTAACAAAAAGAGAAGTAAAAATCTTTTCTATCCGGTCAACGAGATATAGAGATGGAAATAGATCAGACCGATCGACCTGTATCGACAACCGAGCTATTTTAGACCTAGGTACAAATTTCATTTAAATAGACGCTCTTAAGACATTATCTCGCATTTAAATGAAACTTAGTCTTGCAAAACCTAGCTGAGTCCTTTTTACGGGGATTCTGTTCAGTTTTAAGAGCCTTTTAACACAACTCCTCTATGCTATGTTATGTCGTGATTCTCACCTCTGGATTCCTTCCGGGTTTTCTTCCCAAAAAGTTCCTTTTTTCCGGCTTCTCAGCCACCAATTCTTGGAACTTTTCCACCAGATAAGTAGCTTTATCTTCCATTGAAGGAGGTTTTATTTTCAGTTTTCTTGAGCATTTTCCTTTTGTTATGCTTCTGGGGTATTATTTTTGAACTTTATCCCTCTTTTGTTATGTGAAAGTTTGTTCCTTTTATCTTTTTCCATCATTGAATTAGAGGTATCATATTGGTCTATTTGAAATGATGATTTTTTGTTCTGGTTAGATTGGTGGCTAGTTTTGCTTATAGATTAGGTGAAAAAAAAGTAATTGGGGGTTTGAAAAATAGGATTTTTTGTATGATGGGTTTATTAGTTTGATCTGGGTTGCTATATTGTTTATGAGAAAAAATGGATGTGAATTTGTCACATGGAGGAATGATTCAAGGTGGTGTTGGTGGCAATTCTTTTGGTGGCTTTGATTTACCTGGATCAATTCAGGTTCATCATCAAGCACACCATCCTCATACCATTCACCAACATCAAGCTAATCCGCGTCAAGGGTTGTCGCTACATTCATCAGTGCAAGATGGTTTTCCACTCACAATGGGACCTTTGCAGAACTGTGATCAGAGTATTTCAAGGACAGATTACAGTAAGGGAGAGAAGGGGAAAATTTGTACAAGTGAGGAAGATGAGCCTAGTTTTATGGAGGATGGTTTTGATGGTCAACATGAAGGGGGTAGAGGTAAAAAGGGATCGTCATCGCCTTGGCAGCGTGTGAAGTGGACTGATAATATGGTGAGGCTTATGATTACGGCTGTTTCTTATATTGGTGAGGATAGAACTTCTGATGGTGTTGGTGGAAGTGGAAGAAGGAAGTTTGCGGTTTTGCAGAAGAAGGGTAAGTGGAGATGTGTGTCAAAAGTCATGGCTGAAAGAGGTTGTCATGTTTCGCCGCAGCAATGTGAGGATAAATTCAATGATCTTAATAAAAGGTATAAAAAGCTGAATGATATGTTAGGGAGGGGAACTTCTTGTGAGGTTGTGGAAAATCCTGTGCTTTTGGATGGAATTTATTATCTTTCCGAGAAAGAAAAGGACGAAGTTCGAAAAATATTAAGCTCAAAACAATTGTTCTATGAGGAGATGTGTTCTTACCATAATTGTAATAGGCTGCATTTGCCACATGATCCTGCATTGCAATCTTCAATGCAGTTAGCTCTCCGTAATAGGGATGATCATGATAACGACGATATCAGAAGATCCCAGCTTGATGATCATGATGAAGACGAGCAAGATGCAGAAACCGATGAACACGATGCTTTTAAAGACAATTGTGCTTCCCGAGGTGAGGGGCGGTTAAGTGGATCAATGAAGAAATTGAAACAAAACCAAGGCCAAGGTCATGCTAACACATTCGGTAATTCTTTAAATTGTCAAGATTATTTCAACAAAGGCTCGTATCCGCGTGGACAAATGGGGCAGTCTGACGGTAATCAAGTTATATCTGAAAACATGAGAGCAGCATGGTTACAGAAGCAATGGGTTGACTCTCGCCAAGTTCAGTTAGAAGAGCAAAAGTTACAAATTCAGGTTGAGAAGTTGGAATTAGAGAAACAAAGATTCAAATGGCAGAGATTTAGCAAGCAAAAGGACCGGGAGTTGGAGAAGCTGAGTCTAGAAAACAAAAGAATGAAGCTTGAAAATGAACGTATGGCTTTAGAACTGAAGCAAAAGGAAATGAGTCTCGGCTTTAACTAGGTCAGCAATCTTGCAAACTTTGTGGTAGGATGTAATTTATCTATTTAGATGAAATAATGAATATTTTATTGGGAAACTTTGGACCATTTGAGTATGTTAATTTGGCAACTCCGGATAGTTATAGTTTTGCTCAATGATTACTTTACTGAAGTTTTGTTGCCGGTTTTTCTAGTATTATATATTGTCTGCTGTTTCATTTATATAATTCTGCTTATTTTATTTTAGTTTTTTTTTTTTCATTCTCGAAATGTTTGATGTCCTTATCAAGTGGAAAACAGACTTTTGTTGAACTAATGTGCTTCATACTTTCTGATTTATATATATTAATTGTAGCTTATAAAAAGGTCGATGTAGAATTTTCTAAAGCATATAATAGCAACATTTTGGCGATCAAATAATTTTCTGTGTACCTCTATTTTACTTTGTAAGCTAAAATTGGAGTCCCGTCCATCTATGTCGGACTACCACTGCTGAGTTTTCTTCTAAGCCGTTTTCTCCTCATTGTTTTACTCTTTGCTTGAATACTAGGTAATTATTTCTTGAAAAGCTCTGGTGAGAAAATCCAAAATGCCCTCCTAGATCAAGTCTTTCTCTTGTATATGCATGGCTCTAAATACAATTCATATCAATGACATATGGAAAGTTAATATAGCTGAATATGCTTAGTCTCCTCATGTATGTCATGTGTTCCTAATAATACAAATAAAGTATAGACTTATTTTATATTTCATAGAAACCAAATGCATTCGACATAGCCCAATTTTTCGATTTTATTTTTTCATATTATAAAGAGTACTTTTAAAATATGGGTTGCCAGAATCAAACTCCTGGCCACCATGTCAATGATTAGGTGGTTCTTGGAAATCCTTTTTTATCTCTAATATGTCCACAATGTTGTCAATCATGGATCGCAAAAAGTAGCGTTTTTCCAATTTATGTTATGCTAGAGTACTGTAGCACTTCTATAGCTGCTACTTGACATACTTTGTACTAAATAACATATCGCAGAACCATAGAGATTTGTTCAAATTCCTTCTCCATAGTACTGTAGCACCGCTATAACCGTTATTTGACAACATTGAATGCCCAATATAAGAAAGCCATTTGGGCTTAACTGATGGAAAAAGCATAAGCACGCGTCAAGGGTCGAACTCTTGAGTACTAGTATTTAGTGATAGAGGCTTTGGTACAATAAGGCATTGTTTCCGGCAAATAACAGGTGGGGTTGAGAGAAGGGTTTCAAGTCATTTTGTGAGAATTGGGGCCATTTGGCATTGGGAGGTGCAATCCTTGATGTCCTGCAAGTCAGTACGATAAACAGAGGAATTCATTCTTGTTTTTATGAGTTCAATACTAGTTTGTATCACATGTCAAGAACCAAATGTTCTCAAAAAGCTTACACTATTAGGCGAAGGACCCATAATGACTTTTATCCTAAACTTTTCACTATTATGTTATAATTTTGGCTCCATTAAGGGTATGTATGGACGGAGGGTTTTGAAGAGGAGGGGAGGACTTACTTTTGTTTTTTATATTACGGACACTTATGACATGTTTTTAAAAATAAATTCAGTGTGATTAACATATTATATGGTCATTTATCATGTATTACAATTTTATAAAAGTATCAAATATATTTCAAAATACAGGCTTAGCTCTCCTCTCAAAAACCTCCCTCCCAAATAGACCCTAACAGTTCTCGTTATTGAGAATTTTTTTTTGTAGAACAGTGTCCATGCATTTGATACCAGAAATAAGTCTGCAATATATTTTACAATGAAGACCCTGGCCTATGCGTGTACTTTGTCAGTCTACAATTATTGGCTGACAAAAGTGGAAATATTGTCCCAAAAGGTTACACCTTTGTGCATAATTGAGATGCTTAAACATTGTTACAGAAATTGCTTGTACTGGATTTGATGAGTGTGTTTATTGAAGTCCTTTTTTTTGTCTGCAAAATGTTCTTGTGAATTTATCAGACATATTCATTCTGTCAGTCTACGCAATGTAAAGTCCATTTAATATATATCATAAAGGGTGTATTGATACCAACACCGCGTTGGTCCGAGTGGAACTGGACTCAAATTTATTAAGCAAAGTCTCGAGTTCGAGTTTTGTGGATTGAAAAAAAATAAGGTGTATTGATACTTCTTGTATACCAATGGCATGCTCTGTGTCTCTTGGAGTATATACCCCGTGCTCATCTTATTGTGCACATTAAGTATAAATTCGCAAGGTGATGGAAAATGTTTGATCGGGAATTAAAAGCTTTTTACCTTACGCAGCAAATTAAAATTTTATTTTTTCCTTTCCTTGTATATCGTCAATAGCAAAGATGATGGTGTAACAAAAATGCACAAATGTTACTTAAAAACTAGATGGCATGACAGATCATCCTTTAAGTTCTAAATTTTTGAATGTAGAGGTGTAAATAGTTGTAGCTCATAATTATAGTATGTCTCAATTTGCGGTACACTGCCATTTTCTCGCATATGTATAGTGAGGCAGAAGCTACAAATTCAAGCTTCAAATTTTTCGCATGGTGGAGAGTTATCTTACTGTACAAGCAAACTCCTCTTTGGTCCATAGTCCAAATTTGTTTATTTATGAAATGACCACCTTATGAAATGATTATATAATGAAGTTGATGATTTTTATCAGCCAATGTTGAATTTGAACATGAAATCGGGACATTAGATTTGCGAGTTGTGCTCACATAAATTCTGCTCTCTTTTTTGACTCAATTAAATCTCTTTTTGTTGAATGGACAGTTCAAGACATTTCAAACTCGAGACTGTGTAGAATTCAATCCTATGGTCGAGAGAAAAAGGATGATTTTTTTTTTTTACCAAAGTATGAATTCACACTTCTTTTCATTGACATTTTTGCTATATTTTGATCACAAAATGACATTTGTCATTACATTAATCATTGCTAAATACCGTTGTCTGTACCAATAATTGAAACTCAGAAAGTGGTACTCCTATGTCAGAAAAAAAGTCCTTTTTTTAAGTCAAAAAAGAAAAAAGTCTTGTTTTCCCAACAAAAAAAAGAAGTCCGTTTTCAAATTACAAATTTACGTTCTTCTTCTTAGATAAATTACTCCGCCCGTTCTATGTTAGATGACATATTTAATAATGTACACTATTGATCTAATAAACTTTGACTATATTTTTTTATTAATATATAAAGATAAATAATATCATATAAGATGTTGTTGGATTCGTCTTGATGTATAATTTTAAATAATTAAATTTTCATAATTTATTTAAGGGTCTTGTTAACAAGTGCCTTAAGGGCATTGTCTAAGGAACCCACATAAGGAAATTATGTCTTGAAAATACAAGTCAAACCCTTGTTAAAGTCAAAACCGTACAATTTCCAATGCAAAAGTTGCTACTATTAAGAAAACAAGACATTTAAAAGAAGGGAAATGTTAACCAGTGCCTCCGGGGCACAGGTTAAGAAGCAAATATAGTATGTATTGCATTAAAAATTGCGTTGTCAATCCCTTAAAAGTCGATAAAGTACATTTTTCAATTTAAAACTTTCTTTTTTAGGTTTCCTTAACCAGTGCCCGGAGGCACCGGTTAACACGACTCTTAAAAGAATACATAAAATATATACTAGTATTATATAAAGTCATGCTATCAAATGTATTATAACATTTGTCGAAGATTCAAAAGAGAAAATAATTTACTAATATAAGTTTTACGTATAAAAAGTTTTATTTTAAAGTTTTAATGTATTGATTACACAATTTCGTAAAGTTTCTTCTTTGTACTTTTTGACAAATGTCTAAGATCACTCGTTAGTATTTCACTGTTATATAATACTACGGTATTGATAATCATTCTAATGGATCGCAAACGCCATCTATACACACATAGCATGAGTTATATACACAAACAAATTCAAAGACTTGACTCATAAGAAAAATTCAATGACCCCACTGTATTGTTGTTATAAAGTTTCAACTAAGCAACGATAATTTTTGTTACAAGTATAAATTTGAATATGACTATGAGACCCAACAAGATGGAAGAGATTATATCATGTCAGACTTATTGAATAGTTTACTAGGTAATGAAATCAATATGGTTGGAGGAGGATTGTTCCATTTGGTCCCAAACCGAAATCAACTTAATTCCTCTAGGTCATACTAATTTAATGCTAGAGCCCACATAATAGGGATTACTAAAACTCGTAGTATTACGAAGAAAACAATTTCAGTCATTCATTTATGTACCTCCACTAACTTATCAATTCATGACCAAGGATAAAAAAAATTAAGGATCACACTAGCAATGGCGGCACTAAAGTTAGACGTGACCCAAAAACATGGACCCCTTTTAGTTTGATGCTATTGGAGTATTTTTTTAACTTTATTTCTATATTATAGTATTTTTGTTCGACTCTCTTCATGCATATCCTTGTTTGACATTTTTTTAAGAGTGCGTTTATATGAAAGAAGTTCTCAGGTAATGTAATTTTTTAGGGTAGTTTAAATTTTGTAATGCTGCTTGAATGTTAAATTTGAAGAATTTTTAAAATGAAAGATTTTGTGAAATGTTTTGTCAAAACTAAATCTGAAAAATTTCAAATAACACTTAAAAAGTAAGAATTTGACATTACTCTTTATTTTATTCAATATGAATATCAAATTGATCCTTATATATGTTTAAAAAATTTACACATTATTTCCTATTATGTTTTTGAATTTTGAAGGTGGGTTCTTATACTTTTCAAATTTTGTAAATTGGTTCCTATTAATTATAAATTCTTACACATTGTATAAGAGATAATTAATCTTTTCACCTAAGTAACTTTAGGGTTGACTATTTCAAACGATGAATTTCAATAAGTACAAATGAAAAATCAAATTCATAAGCATATGCCTAACAAACTTGAGCTAGTTACCATTACTCCATTAGGACCACACCATTTTCGATCAATGTTTGACATCTTTAACTTTGGTGCTTAATTAATACTAGTAGATACAAATAGCTATGATTGGTCTACCTATTATTTGAGTTTGTAGTGTTATTTTCCATTGTGGTCCGTTAGGATGAAAAGGAAGAAAGAATTGCCAAACACGCTTATATAAAGTCCACTTGCACATGCTTATCCAATTATCCATTTGAAAGAAGTGGATGGGTGAAAAAAGAAGGTTAAGAAAAAGTTAAAACAAAAATAATTCAAGCCCTTAAGTTAGATGAATAGAAAAAAAAGTAATGAAAAGCTTAGAAGTGGACGTGAGAAAGATGTGTTTAATAATTTGTTACGTAGTACTCTTCTTTTAATTTCTTTTCTTCTATGTCTCTATTGTAAATTGTTGTTTGTGGTCACATGGGCCCACCACCCTTCCTTGCTCAATATGGGCTTTTTGAGTGCTTTCATTCTATGGGCCCCAATGTGGGCCCCCTTATAACGACCTACTTCATATTAATGTCGTTCTAAATTAGGGTTAGCAACGTGTTTAGAAGTGGCGTGGATTGCTTAATTACCCGCGACAATAATAGAAATAGTAGTAATAATTATTTATAAGTAGCATTGGGATCGTTGATGTAAGATTTTATTTCCCTACGTGCAATGTGCACATGGTTCCACGTTCCAATGAATCTACTACTGCACAAGACGTGATGGAATATTTTTACTGTATACGTTGTACTAGCTTATAAGTAATTGAGCTGTGATACTTTGTCAAAAAAAGAGAGTAAGAGCTGTGATAAACATGGACTTGTAGCACTATATTCATAAAATAAAATTGTTTGCACATGGCTATGATTGCTTGCAATTTAATCTTCTTACTTTTTGCATGCAGTTATTTACTCTATACTCTATAGACTGTATCTTAAGCTCCAAAATTTACTGAATTTATACTTCATTCAGATCATAGTAAGTGTTATTTTTGCATACGAAAAGTATTTGAAAATAGGTTTTTTTTCCTCTGATTATTCTACGTACCCAAAAGTTAATATCGTCTGGCTCTACTAGATCATTATACTTCGTAAATTGCAAATTCTATAATTTACTTAAAACTTTTGTGAGAGTAAAACTAATTTGATATATTCATTATTTCGAGACAGGGCAAGTATTATATGCCAAATTATACATAGTGTGTTTATAAGAGAGAATATAATTCTATCTCTTCTATGAAAATTAAGTCCATTGTCATGAATATAAAATTTGAAGAATTTTTAAAATTAAAAATCAAAAAGTTCAAATGCCATCTAAAAATTTATGAAACTTGTTGTCAAATACTAGAGCTTTAAGGATATGTATTGAGTTCAAAATCTTACAAAGCTCTCCTCGAAGGAATTCTTTTATCCCCATATTAGAGAAATAAAACCTCATGCAAATAATCATTCCCTTTCCCTCTACTCGTTCCTTGATTCTCAAAATTCTCTCATCTTTCCCTCCGAACTTCTAAACAAACTCTATGAGAAAATAATAATTAAAGAGAAAATTGAGAAATATCAGGGATAAATAGGGATAAAGTAATCTCAAATACCCTAACTTTTATTAATTTATTTAGTTGATTATTTATTACTCTTACCTTTTATTGGTCCTTAACTCATTCATTCTTTTTTTTTTTTTTTTAATGTAGATAAGTGTAAAATAAATTTTAAGTAAAGGGGACAAAATATTTGTTAAAACAACATTGAATTTAAAAAAAAAACAAATTAGTACGTAGGAACTTCTTTTCTTTGTAAAAAATGATAATTAAAAAGGAACAAATTTTGATAGAAAAAAAAAAGATTAATTGGTAATTAACAAACGACTAAGAACTGCATTTTCTTGCTTGTAAAAAAACAGTTTCCATTTACTTCTAAAGAATTCTTGGACAATTTTAATTTTGTAACAAATGAAATTTTGATTTTGTTTTCCGCAATCATATTTAGTACATTATAAAATCCTCTTTTGCAAAAGTTTTTTTTCTTCTTACAATAGTTGAATTAAATATGAATTTTTATATTATTAAATATTTTTTTTTAGAAAGTATTATAATATTTTCAAAGTTCATGCAAAAAGTCATTCAAAATTTTATATAATACACATGAGTTGACTTAAAAACAAGAACCAAAAGCGGTGATGTAAAACTTTTGGAGACCAAAAGTCAATTTTTTTT
>Ga0099826_10000635_pt1 | contig 18055 bp, 8 predicted proteins | sample Mtrugardesep15_FD_76830 | JGI IMG/M metagenome (GOLD analysis project Ga0099826, IMG submission 76830) | Root nodule microbial communities of legume samples collected from California, USA - M. trunc garden sep15 | ecosystem: Host-associated > Plants > Roots > Nodule | place: USA: California... | reverse complement strand
TATATATATATATATATATATATATATATATATATATATATATATAAAGACTTTTATAGCATTCAATATTTAGGATGAAAAACTTTTTTTTTAGGGAAGGGATGAAAAACTTATTAATTAAATTTTAGGCTAAATAACTTACGTGCAAAACCATAACCAACCATGTACAATTTTGTAACAAAATGTATAATAAAAAAGTAACAGTGGACACATAATAAGATTTAAAAGACATGAGTAGGATGTGAAAAACACTTAAAATACTAGTAATATGGTACAATTAAATAGTATTTTGGCTACGTTTTATTTTATCAACAGAAAGATTGATTAAATTAGTAAAGATGTTAATTTCACAAGGTGGTGACTTCAAATCATTTTGTCAATTTGAGAACTTTTTGGTGGTGCATAAATGTATATTTTCTTTATCACACATGTAATCTTTAAAGTTAGGTAGATGATTGTTCTGAAAAACCTAACCTAGATAATTTTCAGCATACCCATGAACCAAATCTTTTATAGGTTGGTCCAATTATGGTCATAGTATCTACTTTCACATTAACAAGCCAAACGATGTGGGACTTATCTTTTGAAAACATGAGAGTGAGATATCATGACTCTTAGGGTAGCTAAATTTCACCATTAAGTGAATATGAAGGAATTTGGCGTGTGTTATGGCTTTCCGGCAATGATAACCGGCCGGCATGTGAGGTCGACAATGATAACGACTCAGTTATGTTTTGAGACCACAGAGGACACGTGACCATGGAAGACACTAGTGTAGTTCCATTCAAGGTACATTTAATATGTTATGGCTTCGTGTGGAAAATCATGTTCTATATCTAGTTTATTATTCAACGTTAGTGTGTGGTTCAATGCATGAGCATGCAAAGTTTCTCACACCACACAAGTTCAAGTGAAATCTCAAGTTTACCTTCTTAGGAATAAATGGTGTGTTATTTTTCACGGATTCGAATCCACTACACGTGTTGTGTTTATCTCTTTAAATCTAATATATAAGCAAGCTAGTGTTTTGACTGAGTAGGCATGACATTTGAACCCGCCTCCGCACACACCCGACCGCACGCCGTATTTAACTGGAAAAAACCGATTTAACTGAATGTAAGTGCGGGTGTGGGGAAATCCAGTTTCTTTAGTACGGGGGCAAGGCCGGGGTCGAGGGATGGTCAAACCCACCCCGCACCCGCCCCTTTTATTTTAAATTATTTTTTACCCTTATATTTGATAATCATATCACTCATATACTCTTCTTAACATAGAAAGTAAATATCTAAAGAATGTTTTTTGAACTATAGCTTCGCGGATGGGGGTTGAGGCAGGATTTGAGAAATCCGTCGTCGCTAGAGATAGATTTGAGTGTGAATTTTTTATTTCTGACGGATTTGAGAGCGGAGGCGGGGATGGATACAGTCAAGCGGGGACGAGTTTTAGCATACCCATCTTTACCCCGCCTCGTTGCCATGTCTATAACTGAGGTTATTTAAAAAATTAAGTGACGAGGGTGTCCATTACTAATAAAGAAAGATGTTAATTAAAATACTTAAATATGGTATTGGATTAAGGTCAATGGATGTTTTGTTGAATTTTACGCATGAGAACAAAACCCTATTTTGTCCATATTGTATATGCATATCGTGTACCTGACTCAGCTTGCTCAAATGGAATGATATAAGGTTTGTCATTGGGATCATATGTCAATCGTCGCTCGAACTTGAAGGGTTTGTTTGGAGTTAATTTTTGGAGGGCTCATTTATATTTTGAATTTTAAATTATAATTAAAAGAACAAACATGTTATTATGAGGTATACCCATTGCCATTCTTTTATGTGAGTTGGGTTTGGAGACTCGCTATATATAAATATGTCTCAAAATTTGATCGGTGTTTAGAGATCAAACGTTAAATAATAATATTTAAAATTTACGTCTTTATGATATATAAACCATATCTTTAACAATTTTTTTTTATAAAATCGACACTTGAAATAAGATGTATCTTGTGACTGACACATGGTTCTACACCAACACGTATGACTCTATTCGATTAATTTATTTTTTAAAAATTATTACATGTGTTGATTTGTGATGTTTTACTGTGTATGGTATTCTTTTTTGAGGGGGCATGGTATATGATTTTTTGTGTATGTGCTTTGTAGTTAAATTAATCAATTAATTGTTAGTGGTCTACCTAATACAAAAAAATAGGTAATGATAATAATGCCCTAAGAAAAGTAATAATAAAAATAACAAGCAAAATTTAATAATTTTTTATTTTGTTTGATCAAACAGTCTGTTGGATAGAAATTGACATTTAAAATCAATAAATGAGGTGTTGGATTCGGACCCGAACCTACATATATTGTGAAATATCCTTAACAACCAGTGGAGGAATTTTTTTTTTGACAAAAACAAAACGATATTCATTCATTCAAATCGATAGAGTACATCAAATACAAACATCGTTAAAAACGTAAAGGGTGAATCTGCGAACAAACTCACATCACCCAAGTTAATAGCATACATCGGCAAAATGCCTACAAATAATATGATAAAATCTAAGTCACCGAAATACTCATGTTTCCAGATCTGCAACGTTGACGCCCAAATCATTGGTTGATTTTGTAATTGACTGATGTAGATCTTTCAATAGGAAATAAATGAACACCGCGACAAGACGCGAAATCAAACGCCGCACAAGACGACGAACAACACAACGCCACACTTAGACGACGAAATCACAAAAAACAAAAGAAAAAACTTGATATGTGTGAAAACCACTTATTTAGATTGAAAGAAAAGGGGAAAAAGAGATGTAGAGGGGGTGATTCTAGGTAAAAAATGGCCTAAAATCACCCCTAAACGAATGAGAAAAAAAGTTTAAAGAGAAGTTAGACACTCTATTGCATAATGAATCAATTTTGTGCTATTGGAGAACAACTAGTGGAGGAATTTAATAGTTTTATGTATAAATAAAAGGCAAATATTTTCTCAATATTATACAGGTTCATCACCGGAGGGGGTGGTGTACAGGTACAAAAGAAATTCCAGAATCCGTGTCGTTTTGTGGAACGGCGTTACAGGTGGCAGCTCCATTAGAGGACCCTGGACCCTGGTTACATTATTTGTTTAATTTGCCGTATGATATGATACATGCCTCTTGTGAGAAAAAATTATACTACTTGATATATATTTATTTAGCCATGGTGATTAGTGACATCTAAAATACCTTATCCACCGTCTTGTTTAATATTTTATTGGATCTATCTGTAATTAAATATGCATAAGAATGTGTCTGGTATAACTGTCTTTAGAAATATGTCTTTATTAGCAACCAACATACAAATACAAAAAATATCAACACGTTTGGTTGTTCATTTGAAATTATTTTTATACACTACAGTACAGATTATAGATGGTCCATCTCCTTTGATGGCATTATGTTATGATTTAACAAGTTAAATTAAATAAAACAAATTAGAACGCATGCATTGTAGCTAAGTAGATGCAGAGTCATCCATTCCACAAAATCAAAAGGCTATGCATCAACAAATACACCACCTTCTTTAAATATAAAACCCTATTTTTCTTTGTACTAAAATTTTCAAATACTATATTATTTTTTTACCAACATACCTCAAATTATGTTATATTTTATCAGCAACATCTAGTAAATACTACTATGAAAATATACACTAGTATTCTCTTTAAAAAATAAATTTGTAAAATAATATCAATTATCAACAAATTTTATTATCATTACCAATTTTTTTATTTTCGTAATTTGTTTAATAGAGTCAAATATTTAAGAATGGATAAAAAAACAAAGAGGGAACATATTAGATGAGATGAGTCTAGTAGTTGATGTGTAGTCCATCTCAATTTAGTTTGGCAAAGTAGACAATTTCATAGGTGGATAGTGGGTCATACATGTCTTGTTTAATTTCTACAACCATATGGGACCATTCCATGTCATATATCCACCACAAATTTTCTTCCTTCATATCTCCACACACATCACCTCTTCAACTATATATATATATATATATATGTGGTTAATTAGTCACTTGTATAGAGTATTCAAACAACAAATATATACACCTTCATTTCCTATATTCTTGAATAACTTGTTCACATAACAAATTTCAAAGTATAAAGAGAATCAATGGCTGCTACTGCTAGTGTATTTTCAATGAAGGGTTCAAAGGTTCGATCATTAGGACGGTACAGTTCAAAGCAAGTTAGGCAGCAGAGGGCAAGGCTTTACATAATATGGAGATGCACTGTTTTACTATTATGCTGGAACGATTAAAAGTAGTAAGTATTGAAGAGCTTCAAGAAGAATTTGAGGTTCCAACTAACATTATATTGAAAGAGGAGATGAATATTTGAGACTTGTATTGTTTGTGATTGTATACTTTGCCATGGGAACTTTGGGGTGTGAAATTATTAACACTCTAAAGTGATGTAGTTTTTTTGTTATTGGGTAGTAGGGTAAGTAAAGGAGATAATTAAGGAGCTAGATGAAGCAGGACTTTCTGCTTAAACTGTAAATTACAATCTAGTACTCTACCATGTATAGATATATAATGATAATAGAAATTTAAGTTGAATTTCTTCAAGAACTCTGGCTTATTTTCAATTTTGTTGGTTGAATTTAGACTTTGGAGTAAAATATTACAATCCTGCAATATCCCTCCGAAGATTATTGACTTAATTAGACAGTTGACCATGCCTCTTTGATCCTTATGTTAGTAGAAGTTACTACCTGAAATAATAAATTAATGCCTAAATCATCCACCCATTATTATTGTGAGCAACCACCAGAATGGGTGTAGTGTCTAGTCAATAACCACCACAGTTTCTTTTATCCAAGATTTAGTATATTTCAAAATTTTCACCCAATGACTAATTACTATCACGGTATGTGGCTCCCTACCACCAACATCCTATTTTAGAAATATTAAAATAGGGCCGGATCTTTGGGGTGTGTAAACCGCTCAATATAACTGGGTCTCCATAAGGTATGTGCCTCAAAAAATATTTTATAGTCCAATAGTACTACCAAGTGTTAGGTGGGTATTTTTTTGGAAGGGTGGTTTGAGGTTCCTCGTGTATACGGTAGTGATTTTCACCTTTGGGTGTACCGCATATATACGACACCTTGTATTTATCTTTAAAAAAAATTAAATAGAACATTCTTCTTTTAAAAAAAATACATTTTTATTTTATTACGGGCCTCTTTTCACTTACAGAACCGAGCATTCGGATTCGTAGGAACGGGCTCTGTATTAAAATATCCGAGTAGGATAAAGTCTGCTGTGAACTAATTCAACTTCTCTTAGCCTTTCTATTTGGCCTTATACCAAGATAGTCTCGAAAAGCTGGATATTTTTTTTGACATCGTCTGAGATCAAACCTACAAACTCCAAGACAATTGTATAGTGTCTTATGATCTGCCTTACAATCACTTGATCAAGAGGCTTGGTTAACTGCTATCCATTTCCTCATGCAGTAAAAGTTAATGGAAATAACTAATGTGCATTTACCTTTCAGTTAGCACTATTGTTTATTGTATCCAATTTTGTTGGGTTGAAGAGTTAGTTGCTGTTACTGAGTACTAAGCTTTTAAGCAGGCGAATAGCAAGCAGAGATCGTAAGAAAAGGTGTCAAACTGGTTTAAAGCTGATCATCCCTTTTTCTGGGGATATGGAGGGATAGGTGAACTCAACATTTAAATAGGTGACACGACAATATTAAAACAGTTGGTGATGGTCACATAATGGATTTTTGAGTGGCCTATATGTCACCTCATGCTAACAATACCCAATTACTTCTTTCTTTTCTTAAAGGGAGTTTTCCAATTACTTTGTTTTGGAATATGATGACTTATAAAAAGTTTGAAGCAAAAACAATTACTCCTTCGCGAATGGTCACATGCATTAGCCGGCAGTGGAACAACCTATTGACACATACGATAAGATATTATTAACATATGCCCCTTACATAACCCTCTACTTTCTGACTCCAATTAAACTATTCAAAATGACATGATGTCAATAGCTTGGTCAGGTAAGTATTTGAAAGTTGATAGATTTTACAGCTATCTACAGATAAATTCAAACCAACTATGGTTTCTATTCCCGTACTATATGACCATGTTCTTCGGATTTCAGAATTTAGGATCAGTTAAGGCATGGAATTCTTGGTTAAGAGGGTAAGTAGAAGAACTTTAGCATGCCAGAAATTAAATGAAAATCAAGATATATATAACAAAAAGGCAAAAACTAACGCAGATAAAAATTATAAATAAAATCCCAAAAACGACTCGCTATTAAGCAATTTTTGTACAAAACTTGGAAATAATAAGCAGCCAACCAAAACTGAACAAATATTAAGTTGTTCTAGAGCTCATGTCGCTAATACATGGCATCTAATACCGTTTTAGACTGAAATATAAAAGCAGTTAATAACATCCAAAGGAATTGTGAAGTTTATTTTGAGGTATAAACAGCAGTAGGAAATATTTTTCCTTCTCTTGGAGAGAACAAAAAGTTAGAAAACTCCAGAGTCCAGTTCTGCATCTTTGTCAAAAATATCCCACCCATCATCAATAAGAGCATTGTGTTCAGCAATGGACCTCTCCTCTTCCCGACCATTGAAAACAATTGGGGCTGCCTGGGTGATCTTGAGTACTTCAGAAGAATCACTATGCTCAGAACCCACATTAGATGCCACTGTTTTGTGGGATGAACCTGAAGAAGCTAAGATGCAACTTGTCTGACTTGCTGTGAATGATTTACTCAATGGAAGATTTGCATCAAATTTCTCTTTCAGAAGTCTAATATCCTGACAGATAACAGAAATTTCTCCTCTGCAAAGTTAAACAAAAAGTAGGTACAATAAATTAGGAATTATAAAAACATCTACTGCAAAAGATACTATTAACTCATGACAATACAATGTGCAAGTTGAGAGAAAAAATGTGCAAGTATGTGTAAGTCTGAGAAAATACAAGAATCACGTTCAAGTTTATACTGAAATAGGATTTCTAGGGAGACAGTAAATCAAATGGCTTCCAGTACAACAAGATGAACAAATAGGGAAAATTAACAATGAGAGACGTAACTTCAAGACCATAATCAAAATTACACTAAAAAGGTCGCAAGTATTCACACAATAATATGAAATGAAACCAATAGAATGTTGCAGAAAGTATTGATAGTTCAATATCAGGAAGAATAAAATATATACAACTATATATAAACAGCAAAGAAACAACTTACTGCAACGTATCTACAACCTGCCCACGATCCATCAGGAACTCCCGTAACTGTAGAGATGAGAAGGAGTCATTAAAACTAAAAATCATTTAACAATGGGGAAAAGCTCCTCTACTTTGCTTGACTCTAAACTGGGTAAATATGGTGCATCAATCGTTAACTAATCTATAGGCTTTGATTGGGAGTTAGGAGAGGAAAGGGAGCGAATGAATTTAGCCTTATAGAGCAAAATAGGATGACTTTAGCCTTATAGGAGAATTTTAGCTTTATGGAGCAAAATAGACTTCCCATGCAAGGTGGGAGCTATCATCCCTTGCTTCCTTTTGCTCCCTTATCTTTTCCTTGTAATTCCCAATCAAAGCCAACATGTATCATGATCTTAACACACTAAAAATTATTTTAAAAATATTATTATATTCATTGTGTCTCTCTCCAAAAGGGAGTGTCCATCAAATGGAGAGGATCTCAACCCCAAAAGATTAGAGGACAAATATGAACTTACTTTACACATTAAAAAAACTCTTTCATATTTACAGAAATATAATGAAATAGCAACCTTTGAATTCTCTTCAGCTTCCTGCTGTAGTCTTCGTGATTCCTGTACTACCTTCTCCATCATGGCTTCTTGTTCCAGAAGTGCCAACTTTGCTGATTCCTCTTTTTCAAGCTTTTCAAGCTCCGCCGCTTTCCTCAACATTTCTGCTGCAGCTAATCGAGATTCAAGACTTTGGCGCATCTGCAAGCAAGAGAATATTAAATGTCAGACAGAGGATTTTCATTCAATAAACAGTGTTATTAAACTTAAATCACATGTAATTCAATGATTCCGATCTGAATAATCTCAGTTAGTTGGAAAGATACTCGGGGTATTTAATTTGAAATGAAGAAAAAAAAAATATACAGAAAAATATGATGAAAATAATTTCAACAAAAACAACAAGTTGAGCACCTCATCAAGAATTGCAAGAGACTCATCCCTTTCACCAGACAAGCTGGACAGACGTGATTGAAGTTCCTTCAGTTCAGTTGCCAGAATTGCCTTTTCTCCATAAATTTCCCCAGCATGCTGCACATAAAAAGTTTAGGTTAAGTTTTTTTTGTTCATCACGTCTGAAAACCATCATCAAATATTTAAAAGCTTTGACATATATAATTTCAGTTATTTATTTCAATCCCAACCATGTCATTTGCTTCTTTAGCGTGCACCAACATGGCTTGATACTCATCTACCCTATCCAGAATATCAAACCCTCCAGTGGTCGCTGCTATATTGGCCTGCTCTGCAAGTTTCTCCTGATGTTCCACCTCTCTCATCAAGTTGATAAGAGATTCCATTGATGAAAACAAGGTTTTCTGCATCAATGTAAAATAATAAAGCATAAGATGTCAGAGGTTAAGATCATATCATATTTCAACAACTTGAGTGTAGTTACAACATTTTATTTTATAGTAACAAAAGATAACAAGTTACTATTCAATTATTCAATATAGTAACAATGGTTACAGTGGCAATTTCACAAGTTCTATCAAATATCAGTAAGGCTGGTAAATATTGTATTCATAGCATCCAAAAATAAGAAAATAGGACTGACAAGACCTTATTTGTTTTTGCTTCATCAATGGTCTCCTCAAGCATATCAATACTGCATGCTGGATTATATTGGCCAACCGTTGTATTCTCATCAATCTCATCTACAGCATGACTGGTTTCACCAACAACGGTGGAATGATTAGCAATAAACTCTGTCTGAAGATCTTTAGCATTTAGTGTAAGCCCCTGAACTTGAGACACTGTTTGAACTTCAGAGTCTTCTAACTCGATCAAGGCAGATTCAGATTTTTCCAATCCGTGACTTGTATCGCAGATAGTAGAATCATAATCTTCAAATGAAGGAACAAAATCTACCCACTCTTCATTCAGATTGTTCGCAGTTCCGTTGCCATTGTTAGTCATGGAAGCAGCCTCCTCTGTAACATTTGTCTGTTCCGTCTCCAACACTTGAAATACACCTGAAGATACCAAATTTTCACCAACGACATCGACATCCACAAGTCGTCCCTGATCAAAATTTTCACTAGCTTCGTGCCAAAATCCATTTGATTTCTCCTGGGCAATTTCACTAGAGATATCTCTAGTTAAGTTAACATCATTATTTACCCCAAACAATTGACTGGTTTCATCATTTAGCTCACTGGCATTTGACAGTGTAGACTCATTAAGAGCTACATTCAGATCGAGTCCACAAGAAGAATCTGCAGCTTTGATGATCTGTACAGGTCTAGAACATGATGGTGCCAATGAAGATGAAGAAGACCCAACATCAGTATCCTCAACAGGTTGATACTGCACCAACCTTTTCCCTTCGTCCTCACTTTCATCTGAAGATTCAATGTGTCGTTAGAAATATATCAGTACACCATTTCAAAGCAAGCAAGGTACAGATGGAATTGAATGTATAGAGAAAGTGAACAAACCTTCAAGGTTTATTACTTCTACCGGGCTTTTAACCTGTGGAGAAGTTACTGTAACATTCAGATCTGGTCCAGAAGAAGAGCTGGCAGATTTGGTGATTTCTCGATGTACAGATTGTGAAGAAGAAGAACCAACATCCATATTTTTAACAAGTTGATGACGTGCGAAACTCTCCCCTTCATCTTCACTTTCATCTAAATGTTCAATATGTCATCAGAAATATATTAGTAAACCATTTCAAAGCAAGCTAAGTAGAGAGTGGTATGGAAATGCATGTACATAACAAGTTGACGCACCTTCTAGGTTCACTATGACTCGAGGGCTCGTTTCCCGTGGAAGGGATGCTGGAAGCAATTTTTTGGAAATTGCTGGGATGATTTCCGTAAGAACAACTTCAGCTGCCATGTCAGCATCCTTTGAATGTTCAATAGCTACTGCCCTCAACAACCTGGAATCAAGCTGTACAGACAAAGAAAGAAACAGGCATCAGCAAAAAGCAGGTATCAACAACAGGCCAGCCACATTCCCAGTGTAATATCTCTTCAATATATTTGGATTGAAGCAATAAAATGTATTTCTGAATATTTATTCGTGGTTTAAATATTAGCATAAAATTAGTATTCATACATCAACTACAAACCTGAATTTGCTACAGTCACGAAATAATGCAATCACTAGAGTCAGTAGAACAAAATCCTTGAATAGTTCACATTTTCAAAACACAAACTTCGAATATGAGTCGTTTGATCTTCACCTAACGACTCTAATATATTAGGTAAAGCTATATTTTCCCGGAAGCAAGTCAATTTACAATTAGGGTTCCTTGAAAATCCAATAAACTCGAGTGTCATATATAGCAACTAATAATCCTTGATTGATATAACCATCCCTCAATAAGAAAGTAATATGATTTTTGATCCTACAATTACAGTGTTTTCTGGTTTGAATCTTTCTAAGTTAATATTTTTGTTTAGATTCAGTCCTTACAAATTCAAAAACCGGTTTGAAATTGCAAATAAAGACTATAAGCAACAATTTTTGAATTTGCAAATACTGAATTCAAACGCTATAATTACATGGGACGGAAAACATAGGGAACTTGGGTTTGAAAGTAGCAACATAAATGTTTAATCATACAACGCTGTGCACATAATCCTTAATTAGAAGGTTAAATTTAAAAACTTGAATTTTATTTGATTAATTTTAAATTTGAAAACCCAATTCAAGTTAACAAATTCAGAACCGGAGTAGAAATAAAACATGATCAGAGAGCATCAAAAAGGTATAATAACATAATAATTAAAATAAAAATCAAAAAAAGATTAATCTACAATGATAATTGAATAGGTATACCTGTGGAAAAATATCGAGCAAAGATCTATAGACAGAATTGAAACCCATGATCACACAATTTGACGTATCTGCAAATAAAATAGAAATCGATTAAACCCTAACGTCGAATATTATTAAAAGCGATGGATATTGAAAAAACCTCATGCAAAAAAGAGAAAGAAATTAAGATCGTACCAAAAATAGAATTAAGAATGGAAGATTATTGAAATAGGAAGAAGAATATGATTATATAATAACGTGAAATAGGGATGAGAATGCGAAAAGATTAGTGAGAGAGTGTGTGGGCTTGACCTAGTGTGATTGTAATTGTTGCACGCGAAATTATTATTGCGCAATTTCCCTATGAGTCTGGAAATTATAGTAACGATATGGAGAGAGAAAGAGAGACCGAGCTAAGTTATTGGATAATATTGTCAATATCTATAACAATCGAGGGTGTTTTAGGTATATCAGATAATGCATGGCCCAAATTTCACGTCATTATAGGACTTCTTCGTTCACATTAACAGACCAAAAAATAAATTAAAATAGGAATGTTTTTGAAGGAAAATAAAAATACGATGTTAAGTTATTTTCTTTGCCCTTTTAGAAATTTGTCGGCTGTTATCTTTAACCATAACATATATGGTTTTTTAAATTGTTTTTCTTGGTCGTTTTAGTTTGTGAATTTTGAACATAAAATGTTTCTAATTTTTTTGTATGCTTGGTAATGGGTATCCTATAAGCAAGGTACTACAGTGCCTTTTCTTATACTCGCATTTATAAAAAAAATGCATGTACTTGAGCCATATCTTTATGGGCAACAATTTTAGTGTCTTTTCCATACCATATGGCATATGAGTACCTTAATACTCATACCCGAACATATTATCCGTACTTTAACTATGAAAGCACAATAAAAATATCTCAATTGAAATAAAACTATGGTTAAATTTTTTTTAAATTAACTTATAAAATTGTACGGATCATAGTATTTAACAAAAAAAACATGTAAAACATCCTTAAGAAATTGAGGGATCAATTATTGTATTATGTAGTTTTTAGGTTTAGGCTTAGACTTAAATAATTAAATAAATTAATTAATTATACATAAAAAATAAAAAAATATTTATTATATAATATAAATATGTATATGTGGGTTGCGGGACTGAGTAGTATAGTGCCTTACCCGTACTTATACCCATTTAAAGGGAATATACGGACTCAAGCTCATACGCATGAAAGCGGGGTTTTACCCTATCCATTGTGGGTATTTTTACGGGTACCCATCAGACCTGAGTCCAGTTGTCATCCCTACTGGACAGTGTTTAGATATATTAAAAATAAGGTATTACTAATCAGTGCCTTCGGTGCATTGGTTAAGGAATCTACAAATATAAATTTTGTCTTAAAAATATAAGATGTTGCTTTTGAATAAGTAATAATTACAACATTTTTTTTTCTTCTTCAAAAAAAAAAAATTACAACATTTTTTCATAAAAACTTACTTGTTTTGGATGCTTAACCATTGCCTTTGAAGCATGAGTTAACATTCTCCTTAAAAATATTATTTATAAGAAACTTTGTCGAACTATTTTATGGCAAGAAACTTTATTCATATGGGCAAGCACTTTAGTTTGCAACCCGTATATAGTTGGACTTGTGTAGTAATTTTTTTTTAAAATTTTGATATGTTCGGCGAGGAAGTGATGGAGGCAACGGTGGCAGAATGTGTTTTGCTACGGCGGCGACGGATCTTTACGATGAGACAAAATGTGTTTGCACATTAGTATTTCAATTTGTCAGCGTTGAATTGAGTTTTTAACCGATCTAAATTAGATTCCATATTTTAATAGTGTTTTTTTGACATTGCTCGATAAAGTTGAAGTTTGCTAAGGTCAATCTTAAATGATTGGATAGTCCGTTTCGACAGCTCGAACGAACTCGTTGATTTTAAAGTATCAATGAGTATATAAAAATATTAAAACTATCCTTAAATGAGTTTTGTTAAAAAAAAAAAAAAACAAATTTATACACTTTTTTGGTTTAGGTAAGTGCAAGGTTTTTTGTTTGATTTCGGTCTTAAACTTTGTGAAGACGTTGTTTTTTGGTCCCGGTTGTGAGTGTTCAAAAAGGCACTGCAATCCATTTCGCGCATCTCTGTTCCGCCGTTAGTCCCGTCGTGCCGTCGTCTCGTTTAATTTCCGCCGCGACTCTGGTCTCCACTCTCCACTGTGTGCGATTCTCCCTTGAGGTACAGTAAGTTCATATTGAATTGGTTAAATTTAAATTTGACGTTTTGCTTTGGCCAATACATTGTTTTTTATGTGCAACTGATTGTTTTTCTTGACATTGTATCATGTGGTTTTGATGGGTACATAGTTACTCTTTTGGTATACTCTTGAATTTTGCAAACAAGGTATTTGTTGAAATGTCACAACACACCCACTTTGGTTACTCTGTTGGTATAAGCTAAATGTGATGTAATGTGCAATGCGTTTATGTTTATGTAGCTCTAGCTCAAGAAATGTTCTCCAAGACAAAAATTCAAACTTCATTCTGCTACTACCTCAACATTCACGTTCACACAAGACTTATATCCAGTCTCAAAGTAGTATGGCGCAAGGACCAATCACTAGACCAAGCCATAGAACAAGATAAACGCTTCAAGCAATGTGCCCGTGTCGTCAAAGAAGTTCTCAATGAACCAGGTCAAGTCATCCCTCTACGTTATCTCGAGAAACGCCGCCAAAGGATGCGGCTCAAGGTTAAAATTGATACCTTTTTGAATCAAAATCCTTTTTTATTCGATGTATACTATGATCGTATAAAACCCAAAACCGAACCTGTGAAATTTCTCCGTGTCAGCGATCATCTCCTTCAGTTTCTGGAGGAAGAGAAACGGATTTATAAGGAGAATGAACCGTTAATTGTTTCTAAGTTGTGTAAATTGTTGATGATGTCAAAGGATAAGGTTGTTAGTGCTGATAAATTGCTTCATGTGAAGAGGGAATTTGGTTTCCCTAATGATTTTTTAGTTGATTTGGTTCCAAGGTATCCGGAATATTTTAGGTTAACTGGTTTACCTGGGGAGGGAAAATCTTTTCTTGAATTGGTTAATTGGAACCCTGAGTTTGCAAAATCTGTTATTGAGAGAAGGGCTGAAGAGGAAAGTAGGGCTACTGGGATTAGGGTTAGACCTAGTTTCAATGTAAAGCTTCCTCCAGGGTTTGTGTTGAAGAAGGAGATGAGGGAGTGGATTAGGGATTGGATGGAGCTTGATTATGTTTCGCCTTATGAGGATGTTTCTCATTTGGAGCAAGCTTCTAGAGAGATGGAGAAGAGGTCTGTTGGGGTGTTCCATGAATTGCTTTCTCTTTCGTTGTATAAGAGGATTCCGGTGCCGATTCTTGGAAAGTTTTGCAATGAGTATAGGTTTTCGAATGCATTTTCAAGCGCTTTTACCAGGCATTCGGGTATATTCTATATGTCGTTGAAAGGTGGGATTGAAACTGCAATGTTGAGAGAAGCATATGAAGGGGATAAGTTGATTGACATTGATCCACTGCTTCAGATAAAAGATAGATTTGCTGAGCTGCTGAAGGAGGGTTGGCGGCTAAGAGCAGAACAATTGAAGTTGAAACAAGAGAAAATTAAGCAAGATATGGAACTTGTAGCCACAAGAGTTGCTGAATAATAATATAAAATCGGCTATTAGATATGTGAAAAGCTTTCAATCTGGAAACTTCTCAGGAGAAAAAAGCTTGATCATTGTTTGTGAGTACATTTCTCCTTGCTTTTTATTATGACTGTTAATCTTTAGGTACATGAATTGTTTTACAAAAAATTGAATGGTCACCTCTTCATACCCTGTTACTGAAAAATGCTTCGGTAAAATATTCTTGGCTTAGCTATATTATATCTAGAGAAAGAAGTTTGTTTGCCCAAACTTATGTTGTTGAGACCAATTTCATGTGTGTACTATTGTACTCTTGGTAGAGAAGCATTGTTGTTTAAATTATACCCCCTTTTACTTGCAGGGGTATTAATGGTCAACCTGTTTTTGAAATTACAGAATTGTATTCATGGTAAACCTGATTTTGAAATTGCAGAATTCTAAGTATTGCTTGCACCACATTCCTTGTAATATTGTAATTTCAATTTTAAGATTATTACTTTAAATTGTTGGGAAGATGATTGGTAACAAGGCCACCCTTCTATCATAAAATTGCCGGTAGCATGAATTGGACTGTATTAATATGCACTTTGTCAACCTATGAAATAAATGCATGAAAAACTAACAGAAATTAGGGTATATCAAGGTAGGAGGTTGTGAATGGGCTTAAATGTGTATTTGTCTAACTCATTGTGCTTTGGAATTTAGGAATTTAAGGACATGGTGCATCAAAATCCGAATAATCCTTTTGGTATTAAACCAATCATGTAATGAACTTCAAGTAAGATAACGCTGAATTTCTGTTGGAGGAATCTAATGTTGGATTTCTTCTGATAATTTGAAGCGAAAGAAACATGTACACATTTGCAAATGAGCTGCATTGTTGGATGATGACCATGTTCTCCATCCAAATGAGCAGTAATGATGTATTTGCTTTTTGAAACACTAGAAACAATTTGATCAAAGGTGTAAATAGCTTAAATTTTTTATGACACCATGGATGTTAATTTAAGAAAACCAGTGTTCCTATCTGATCTGGCATCTTACTGCTGTTTGAAGGTTCTAAATATCTACAATTTTATTTTTATTATAATGAGCTGTTATGTTATGTACTATTAATTGTACTTTACAGTAGAATAAAGTTATAAATCTTTTTGCATGTCCTTTGGTCAATCTTTGTCGAAGTTATTGGAAAGGTGAAGCACTCTGTACTTTGACAGACTTTGTGAAAGCTATGTAGATTCAACATAACATTTTGTATCATAAAAACTTTGTTTTATGTGGTTACTTTTGAGTGTGAGTGAAAGCATGAACTTGGGAGGATGTGAGCAGTAGAAATAAAGACATGTTTTTTGAAGGTTCCTAAGTTTGTCTGTTTTCATTGGATATTTGTGTTTCCCTCTCTCACTCTATACCTTCTAATGTATGGATCTTTTGCTTGAAATGTCCTCCACTTGATTTCCTCCCATGTAAAATTAAAATGTTATGTATTTACACTAATCTGATACATCATTTGCCACACTTCTCAACATTGTTAAAAGAGTTGTTCAGGAACAATGTTAGTGGCTTGAACCCTCATCTAGAATAGTTTGTGCTTACCTACAAGTACAAACTCATCACACAAAATGAATGAAAAATGCAAGCAAGCAGCGCTTAACCACATTCTCTTGGCAGTTGTATTTTATGGTAGGTAGATTAGTAATTCACTTCATAAACAACCTACTGGAAACAATTTAATGAATTTGCAAGTATTTAAGCAATTCCACTTCTAAGGAGCCAGTGTGAACATTAAAGTACTTTCATGTTAGCATAAAAGGAAGAAACTAAAAAGAGACAATATGAAGAGAATCAATATTTTTAATTCGGTAACTCTGGTTCTCAAATTTCTTGCATTTGCGCCAAAAGTGGAGAGCCAGATCAGTTGTCCAGTTATTCAGCTGCCACCACCAGCCCTTCGTCCACTTTAGGCACCCCAACTGGCACTAGTCGGTGATGCTTGTGGAACGTTACCTTACACTCCAGGATTACTAACCTTTCCTAATCCTACCTCCACCCTCTCCTCATCCCCTGATGATGACAAGGGACACCGGAGTCACCGCCACAAGCACGACCACAGACACCGTGGTACCCCCGCAAGAAGATAACCGATGTCGTTGGGCTAGAGTAATGGACAGTCGATGTGTGTGTGAGATTTTAGTTAGGTTGCCTCCTTTCCTCACAAGACCTTTGCATCAGTACTCAGTCGTCATTGGAGAATCTTGTACGGTCACTTACTCATGTGGTGGACCAATATGATGGAAAAAATTACAAATGGTGATGCCACCAAACAAGTGTAGTAGTGGAAGAGAATCTGATGTTGTGTTTGATATTATTATAGCTTGAAGTTGTGGTTATCTTTTCTGATTCCTAGCCTTGTTATTTAGCAAGCTGTTGTTGATTGTTTTTACTTAATTTCCAATTGTTGTTCCGTCAGAGGTTGGAAAAAATAAAGTGAGCTGTAGCATTCACATGAAAAAAAAATATATAGTTGTAGGTTTTGCGGCTTATACTATACTTAATTTAATATGGAGCATGGACAAAAAAAGAACCACTATGTCTATTACAGTGACTTTGTCAAAATCAGAACGAGTCATGAGGCATTTACTTCACATATTTCATGTGGAAAAATCAGTGTAAAAAAGTTGTTAATTTCCAAACAATGCGACCCTTCGTAATAGTGAAAAGGAAAGAATAAAAAAGTGTCCATATCTCCTTTCCTATATGTGGCACACTATCGAGTGCATTATTGATTGTATTGGATACATCATTCTTTAGAAACCTTATAGGGGACATATGCGGAGAAATGACGCAAGTGTGACACGTTGAGATACATAAGACAAGGTACTGCTATATACACGATACTAGTGTTAGTAAACACATTGAGTTTTACTGTGATTTTGGCAAACATTTTGCATCCTAAATTTACGAATTAGATTCTTTTGATATGAGATTTGATAACTTTGGTAACCATAAATCTAAAATGCATTTAAGTTAAAAATGATAACAAGAGTAGAAGAATTGTCTGGAATGGAGAGAATGATAAGGCAAACGAGAGACAAATAACGATGCCCCGTCTTAATTTTATTATTATAATTGTTTCGTTTGTACATAATGGTAGAACACATGAACAAAAAACTTGAGAGTAACAAAGTAAAATAAAAAGTTTAAGTTGCAAATTTTTATATATATATATATATATATATATATATATATATATATATATATATATATATATATATATAT
>Ga0099826_10000634_pt1 | contig 18060 bp, 15 predicted proteins | sample Mtrugardesep15_FD_76830 | JGI IMG/M metagenome (GOLD analysis project Ga0099826, IMG submission 76830) | Root nodule microbial communities of legume samples collected from California, USA - M. trunc garden sep15 | ecosystem: Host-associated > Plants > Roots > Nodule | place: USA: California... | reverse complement strand
GTAAGTGCAGTGGCAAAAATGCGAGAGAAAGGTTTATTAGCTCCTCGAAGATCGAGACACAGGTTAACTCCAGGAACAGTTAAATTTGCAGCATTTCATGTTCTCTCTCTTGAGGGCCCCAAAGGTTTGAATGTACTAGAGCTTGCAGAGAAGATTCAGGTGAACTGTTTATCATCAGATTGAATTCTCTTTTAAAAATTGTCAGCTTTGTTCTTATGTTTTTCTTGTCAGAAATCTGGTCTTCGGGACCTGACAACCAGCAAGACACCTGAAGCATCGATTTCGGTTGCTTTGACAAGAGATGGCAAACTTTTCGAAAGAATTGCTCCATCAACATATCGTGTACGAACTGCATTTAGACAGGATCCTGCAGATGCTGAGTCCATTCTTTCAGAAGCAAGAAAGAAAATCCAGATATTTGAAAATGGTTTTCTAGCTGGTGAAGATGCCGTTGATGTTGAAAGAGAAGAAGAGTCAGAAAGTGATGAAGTTGATGAGGATCCTGAAGACGATGATTTGGTAAATCCTTCAAGTGGAAACCAAAATTCAGAACAATATGATAATATGAGTATTAGTTTGGTAAATGTAAAAGAAAATTTGGGCAATGATGTAGACCTTATTCAAAATAAGCTTGATACTGATCTGCCTTGTTTTCCCGAGAATGGTTCCAAGGATGCCGATTGTCCCACTTCTGTCACCAGACAACCAGTTGCTTGTGAAAATATAAATACTGGAAATCTTGATGATAATATGGAAATCGATGAAAGCAAGTCTGGAGAACCATGGGTTCAAGGACTTACCGAAGGAGAATACTCTGATCTCAGTGTAGAAGAGCGTCTAAGCGCTCTTGTTGCATTGGTTGGTGTGGCAAATGAAGGAAATTCAATCCGTATTATTCTTGAGGTGAATTAAACTCACATGTAATAAATATCTTCTAGTTTACTTTTGTATTTAGTTTTTTAGTTGACATGAATTGTTTTTCAGGATCGATTGGAAGCAGCAAATGCTCTGAAAAAGCAAATGTGGGCTGAAGCACAAATAGATAAAGTTCGTCTGAAAGATGATTATATTAGTAAATTAGATTTCTCATCACTTGCTGGAAATAAATTTGAAACACAAGACACATATCCTGTTGTGGAGGGAAATCAAAGCCCATTGCTCGACATCAATATTAACAACATTAAGAATGAAGCATCACCCAGCACTGCAGAAAACCAAAGAGGAACTCCTTCTGCACAGAGTCTACTTATTGAAAAGCCATTGGTAGCTCATGATTTCTGCCCAGGCACAGGTCCGGACAACTCTCATAGTCAGATGCATGCACAATATTCAAAAAGGTCACGATCACAGTTAAAATCTTATATTTCCCACATAGCAGAGGAGATGTATGTCTACAGGTCTCTACCCCTTGGCCAAGACCGCAGGCGTAACCGATATTGGCAGTTTGTTGCATCTGCTTCTAGTAATGATCCTGGTTCTGGCAGGATCTTTGTTGAACATCATGATGGCAGTTGGAGGCTTATTGATTCTGAAGAGGTAACTTCATCGACCTGCCACATTGATATCTTTGTTCTTGATTTATCGGGTGGCCTTTATTCTTATTCTTTGTTATTTATTTTTTTTTCTTCCTTTTGCTGATATATATGTTTTGAGCTTGCCTTTTTGTAATGTATATTATTATTTATTCTACCATTCCTATGCAGGCCTTTGATATTCTTTTGACATCACTGGATTCACGCGGGATCAGGGAGTCTCATTTGCGCTTAATGTTGCAAAAGATTGAGAAATCCTTTAAAGAAAATGTTCGAAAAAATACACAATATACAAAAATTGGAAGCAAAGGGGAAGGTTCTATGAAAACTGAAGCTGATGAAACATATCCAGTGCCTGAGCGCCATTCAGGATCTGGCAGTCCTAGCAGTACCCTTCATGACTTGAACTCTGGTACATCTGAAACTTCATCATCCTTCAAAATCGAGCTTGGCGAAAGTGAGAATGAAAAGAAAGCTGCCTTGAGAAGGTATCAAGATTTTCAGAAGTGGATATGGAAAGAATGCTATAATTCATCGATTTTATGTGCAATGAAATTTGGGGTAAAGAGATGCAAACCTCAGGTGGATATTTGTGAAATCTGTCTCGATCCTTATTTTGAGGAAGACTCCCATTGCAATTCCTGCCACCAAACATTTCCGTCAAATAATGGATTTAATTTTTCTAAACACACATTTCAATGTGTTGGCAATTTATCCAAAGATATTATGGAACATTCTCTTCCTCTGAGGACAAGATTGCTTCAGGTCCTGCTGTCATATATGGAGGTGAGTTGATGGCAACTTTGGATTCTTAATCTCAAACCTAATTTTTTTGTAAATTTTAAGATGTCATTCTGCATCCTATTATTATTTTTACCTTTGAGGATTGTATTATTGTACTCACGTTTTGATTTACAGGCATCTGTTCTCTCTGAAGCATTCGGAGCAATTTGGACAACTGATTTTAGGAAGCGTTGGGGTGTGAAGTTGAGTAAATCATCATCCGTGGAGGAACTTTTACAGGTTTCATGCCGTTTCGATTTTTGAAGTTTAATCTTCCATATATATGTGTGTGTGTGTGTGTGTGTGTGTGCGTGCGCGTGTATCATTTCAGAAAATCGACGATCAATATCTATGCTGACATGCATAAATTGAAAACCTATTTTGCAGATGTTAACCCTATTTGAAAAAGCGCTACGGCGTGATTTTTTGTCATCAAACTTCTCTACAACAGACGAATTGTTGGGATTAAGCAGTATGTCAAAATGTGCTGGACATGTGTCTGCTGGTCCTGAATCAGTTGCTCTACTTCCATGGGTTCCACTAACCACTGCAGCATTGTCTCTCAGGCTTTTTGAGTTTGATTCATCCATCAGCTACGTAAAGCTTGAGAGACTTGAGCCTGTTGAGGAGAAAGAAGCAACAGAATACATTGTGAGTCTCTTTCATTTTCCTGTGTTATTTGATTTTGAGCATCTGGGTCGCTGACTTGAAATTTTCATCATAATCTAATGGAACATTTTATTTTTTTTGCTTATTAGCAGAGGCTTCCATCAAGATATACTCCCTTCAAGCCTAACAGAGAGTTTGAGGCAGCAGCTCTTGATCATGATGGATTCACCAAAGTTAAACCTTCTGCTAATAAAATTGCACGAAGTGGAAACAAACGTGGACGAGGAGCTAGTGATCTTGGACGGGGTAAAAAGCTGTCTAAAAGAATGTACAATTCCAAACAAGATACTGGCCGTCGAAACATTAAGGTCACCGAGAATCTAAGTCAGAAATTAAAACAGCAGGGACAGGAAACACAAGGACAAGGGGGTGGACGAGGTCGCCGAACGGTCAGAAAACGTAGAGTAGAAAAAAGAGCTGTTGAAGATTTGTTGCTGGGCCATGCAGCAGCCAGTCATAATTCCAAGGGTGGAATAGAACCATTCAGAAACTTGGATGAAGAATGGGATGTAGAAAAATTAAGTCCTATGACTCCTGTTCACATTGGGGTTGCTGAGAATAGTAACAGTGCTGAAGAGGTGGAATCTGATGATAATGCTCAAGCAGTGGAATCCGATGATGATGCTCAAGCAGTGGAATATGATCATGGAAATTGGGAGATAGGTTACAACGGTGTCTCCCCTAACAGATGGGATAGGGATTTGGTTGGAATGAGTGATGAAGATGTGGACAATTTTGAAGATGAAGACAATGGCAATGATAATGATAATGACATTGGCATTGAAGAGAATGAAGAGGAAGATTCCGAGGAAGATGTTATGAGTGAAGGTTCGGATGGAATGCCGAATAGAGTAGTGAATGTAGGGGGCTCCGAAGATGTTATGAGTGAAGATTCTTCTGATTAGAACATCCAATTTTAACCTGATCAATGTAGGAATTTGCATATTAAGGCTGCTTTACATTTTTTTATCGCAGTTTTACGAATACGTCAGTTCCATGTTTACAAATCACGCGGCTGAGTTAATGGTTGAGTAGATTTAGTGTATATTATCCATGCAAAATGGAGCCTTGTATTTTTAAGCTTTAAGCATAGGGCTTTGTAGCCAACCTCATTTTGTTGTTGTTTTATCATCCTCTCCTTGTAATAGATACTCATCAACTAATAAAGTTTTATTACACTTTGATTGTCTTTTCATTGTTTGAAATACTTGGCCCTCATATGTCAAAGATTAAGCTTCAAATATGTCAAAAATGTTAAGAATGCTTAATAGGGGAATTACCTCTACTAGTTAAATTATCATGTAAAGATTATGAAGGCCTGCAGAATTTTTTTCATTTTTTTTTCTTTTTTCGTAGGGTGTAATTTTTTAAGGGGCTTTGGCGCAACGGTAAAGTTGTCATATGACTGAAAAGGTCATGAGTTTAAGTTATTGAAACAACCTCTTGTACAAAAAACAGAGTAAGGTTGTTTACTTACAATACATCAAATGGTGGGACCCCTTCTCAGACCTAATGTATGCGGAAGTTTTAGTGCACGGACAGTTTATTTTTAGAGTGTAATTTTGTAGTAAAGCCAATTCCATGATGTTACTGGCCTTGCCTAATAGCCAATGTATGAAAAACTTGATGTTTATTGATTGTTTAATAATGCAGATTGCAGACTACATATACAAAAATTTAAGTACTCTGGCAATCATAATTCAAAATATTATATCTCAATCCTTCAAATAATATTGTTAGACTTTATTTATGACACTAAAGGATCTCACATAAACTACATAGACCAAAGTCATAAAATGGAAGAAAAGAGAGTTAAGAACAGGAGCAAAACGAAAGACTATTGAACTATACACAAGATGCACTTGGTAATGGTTGACATTTTATTATGGCGCTATGAACATTTCTTAATTCTGGCTTTCTGTTTCAGCATCAACCGTGCTTAGGAATGTGATGTCAAATTTGATCCTAAGATTTCCCCTCTGTGAAGGATTTTTGGAAATTGGCATCCCTTCGCCGGCAACCACTTCTTCATAGGTTGGATCAATTCCATTGTCTATGGCAATGGTCAGACCTCGTCCATCCAAAGTAGTAAGTTGGAAGGTGTAGCTTCGGCTTAGAGCTTCTCCTTCTGCAAGCAATATCTTTTGTGTCATAACCAAATCATTACCTTGTCTTGTAAATACATTGTGAGGTTTCTCGTCAATAATGAATACGATATCTGCAGCAATGACATTTGGTTGCTCATTTCCTTTCTCCAGGAAAGTGATTTTTGTTCCCTTTTTCCAGCCTGGTTGGATTTCAATTGTTAGTATTTCTTCCACAGGTACAGTTTTGCTGCAAACACACATGCAGGAGATTAGATCAATACATTGCTATACTTGTAGGCACACATAACAAGCGAAAGGAAATGGGAATACACAGTCAGTAACGTCTAATGGGAAAGAATCTTGTATTTTGCAGTAATTATAAAATGTAGTTACAAAGTTGGTTTATGTGACAGTATGTTTCAGTGTAAAACTAATTTACACCGCTAGTTAGAAATGTATTGAAACTTTATATATCAACAAATCCAACAAAAAAACACTCACTCTGCTCATGAAATTTAGTTCTAAGAAAAAGTTCAAGTTGAAGTGAATTAAAAAGCCAGGGGAAGAGCATTTACCCGCTTGCGTATGCAATTTCCCTTGAGATCTTCATCTTTTTGGTAGTGCCTTTATAAAGTTCCTCAAGGCTGCAAGGCAACTTATTTTCAATGGGAGGTGCCTTGCGTCTTGGAGCTTGACTCGTTTGTCTGCTTTCTCCAAATACATCTTTGCCAAAAATATCGCCAAAAGACCTGGACACCCACGACTGACCTCTCATGCCCATGCCTCTGCAGCCGCCACCCCTCATTCCCATTCCTCCATAAGGGCTTGAAAAGCCAAAAACTTCTGCGAATATGCCATCCGCACTTCTGGGATTGAACCTAAACCTTCTGCCATCCTGAGTTTGGAAGTATGGAGCTGCACTGTCACCTGTTGTAGGCATTCCATTTTTAAGGCTGCTTTCTCCATATTGATCATAAATTGCTCTCTTCTGTGGATCACTTAGAACCTTCATGAAACCAAATCAACATACTGAGTCAGGTTCTGTGAACATTACATGGTTTGTACATCCCCACAACATGGATAGACAAGAGTCAGTCCATGAATTGATGAAAACTAACCGAAATCGAAATTTTACTGAATGATGGAAAATAATTACAACACGGTGAAGCGACCCTTATAACATTACTCAACAGGTGATAGTAACTAAGTAGTAAGAAACTAACTGACTCAACAGCATACAATTCTTTTATTTTGGTAAAACCGAGGTATCATCTGCGTGCAACTGTGTAGAAAATCCTTTGAAGTAACTAAGATCAATTTAAGAGATTGACCTATCATAATATATGTTTTTCCACATACCACTGTCGGAGATCAAACCCTGGACCTAATGATGCCTACATGGCACTCCTTACTTAGGATGAAAGTCAAATGATTATCAATCTATCACTAAATGAAAAATATCGCAAATAGCGCCACATTCAGATTGGATAATGAAGAAAAACAATTGAAAATTGAGGATTTTGGTAAGGATCAAAGTTCTAAATTAATAAAATTCTTTGACCCTTCTTAGGGGATCCTCAGTTTTCATCCCACTGTATATTACATAATATAGCCATCGAATTGGATCTCAATATGACACAAAATTAATCATCGTTATAAGCTAAAAACAATCAAGGCTTAAACATAAAGACAAAAGGCAAAAAAACTGACCAAAACAGAAAAACAAGGCAATCTGATCTGTAACTAACAATATCCTCAGAAACATGAATGACCAGTTGACCAAATATTTACCTCATATGCTTCAGATATGAGTTTGAATTTAGTCTCAGCATCATTCTTATTGTCAGGATTCTTGTCAGGGTGCCATTTCATGGCAAGTTTTCTATATGCTTTCTTCAACTCATCATCTGTGGCATTCTTGTCAACCTCCAAAATCTCATAGTAATCCAAACCCATCTTCCACTACTTTGCTTTCACTTTTCTCTTCCACTTAGGATAGACCTTTCTTTTCTTCAACTTTTTTGTTTCTTTCTGGATTGTGTAATGATTATTATTGAACAGCACATACCATTGTTGATCAGAAACTTAACCTTTTCTTTTTTTTAATCAGAAACTTAACTGTGAACATGTATTTATTTATTTACATTTGTACTAATTTGTAAATATTAACAAAATATGCCTATATTTTCGTATCAAGAAAGGAATATCTTAGTATTTTACCGAATTAAATTAATTGTTACTATTTTTTTACAAAGAAAATAAAAAGGACAATAATGTGTGATATAGCCATTTATTGATATTTACTCTATATTAATATTCTAGGTTCTATACCTTTTTTTTTTTCTTCCTTGTGATCATTATATTTAGAGCGGTGCTATTTAGTGGGAATGAAAACATTAAGAAATTATCACGAATGGTTCAAAACTGTCGGATTGTGGCCTTTAATACAATACATGGGTAGCTGACAAATAATAAGATGAAGAAATGCAAGATCGTGATATTCTCGAAATATTATTTCTTGAGAGAAGTAGCATTTTTCTTATACTCCCTCCGTCTCTTAATATAACCCCCTTTTGTTTCTTTTTTTGTCCCTAAATATAACCCTTTTTTAAATTACAACACACATTAATTATTTTTTTCCATAGATACCCTTATTTAATACTACTACTAATTCTAAAAGTACAATAAATTGACTTTTCACTTTATCTCTTTAATGAGGTTATTTTTGTAAAATTATACTATAAAACAGACACATTAACTACACCAACAACATTTCTTAAGAAATGTGAAAAAAGCAATAAGTGGTTATATTAAGGGACGGAGGGAGTATTTATTAGCAAAAATATGAACATTAAGTGTCTTAGTAATTATTATTTTTTAGGGAATTAAGTATCTAAGTATTGTCGGTTCGCTCTCTTACTGTCTTTAAGTCATTATATTATAATGAAATTGTTCCTATTAAATAAGATTTAATATATTTTTTAAATTAAAATTTTAAATAATATCATAAAAGGGTGATATGATATTATATAGGTATAGAGATATAAAAGAGATTTTTCTATATTTTTTATTTATATAATATCTCCACGCGATACACGAGTTTAAAAGATTTTTGTTTTTTGACTCAAAAGATAGTTGACCAAATAATTTTACATTGACCAGCATGGATATGGTATAGCTATAAATGATAAGACCTGGAATCGTTGAAGTTGAAGGTACACAGTTTCGCATAGTAATTGATATCTGCCACTAATTTGTGATTAAGCGATCTAATTACATCAGCAATTTCACACAATTTAAACGATCACATCCCTTAAATTAGATCTAAAGGTTGGAAGCTGTCCAATTACAGTAGGAAATTCATTAAAAAAAAACACTAACATATCAGACTCGGTAAAGCTATTATAGGCTTCATTTTGATCCTTATACCAGGTATTCACTTAACAATGTATAAGTATAAAACATGAGAGGTTGTTCCCACATATTTCAAAAAACAATTTATTTTTTTATTAATTTTCTTGAGTATACAGATATATAAGCAGATCCATTGTAAAAAAAGCCCAAAAATAAATAAAAAGACACATGAGAGTTGTGTTGCATAAAAATTTACCATGACACAACTCATTGATTTTGTGCTTGATAGAAATTAGTAATTACTTCCACACTGCAACTTATTATACACCTAGTGAGTTTTGTTCTTAATCTTACTCCGCAATCCACGCTTAAGAGGTGCGCCCACATATTCACATAGCTTTGTGTAAAAGTATTAAACTAATCAACAATGTATATTCCAATCACACATCAATTTTTAAGAACTCTAATCAACCATGTGGTTCAAAATGTGATTCCTCAATCCTCAATGTTGAAAGTGTGCAACATATTACACACAAACTACATATCAAAAATAGAAAATCCTACAAAAAAAAAGTTGAAAAGGAACCAAACTAAGGATTGAAAGACTATACACTTCACAATAAATGCTTGTGGATCCACTACGGTGCCAGAAGTTTCTTGATTCCAATTTTCTGCTCAGAAGTCAACCTTGCTGGAAACTTGATATTGAATTTGATCCTAAGATTGCCCTTCTTTGAAGGATCTTTTGGAATAGGCATACCTTCCTTTGGAATAACTTCTTCATAGCTAGGATGAATCACATTGTTTATAGGAACATTCAGAACCCTGCCATCTAGTGTTGTGAGACGAACAGTGTAGCCTGTTAAAGCTTCTGCAAGTGATATCTTCTGTGTTGCAACCAAATCATTGCCATCTCTTGTAAACACACCATGTGGTTTCTCATCTATAACAAATATAAGATCTGCTGGTATCACATTTGGTTGCTCATTTCCTTTCTCAGTGAATGTGATTTTTGTACCCTTTTTCCACCCTGGTTTTACTTCAATTGTTAGAATTTCCTCCACTGGTATAGTTTTCCTGCAAAAATATAAATATCCAGACAAGTTTACTCAAACCAGCCAAAAATGGAACTTATAATAACTCGGAGAATTATGTTAAACTTCCAGTCTAATACAACTCCACGAAAACAACTAGCAATTTAAAAACCGGACTGAATTAACCAAACCAATGTGTTGAACGCAAAATCAAATTGAACTGTTCAACTTTTGATCTGATATTTAAAACAATGATATGAAACACAGACACTCCTTGAATTAGGTGTATCTCGGTAATGGACACGCGTGGGCAACATGAAAACTATTATTACACTAAATGTCAGTTTCTTAAATTATTATCGGTGTGTCCATGTCCGTGTCGTATTCGGTGTCTGTGCTTCATCATCTAAATAATTGAAGTTAAGGCATCCTATGGACTCTATTACTAGACAAGGCGCTATCTATTTCTTTAAACAGATGGTAGATCACATTAATGATATACAGAGTCACAAATAAATAATAAATAGAACTCATTTTCTAAATTATTTTAAAAAACAGGACTCATCAATCTCCAATTTATGTCTATTCTCTCCTATGAAGCACAAACACTTCTCGAATTAGTTATGTCCCAGTGTTGAAGACGTATCAGCATATTTGTGTCTATGTCGTATCCTGTGTTCGTATCTCTATTACCTAAAAATAAGACTCATCAATCTCCTATCTGTATTGATAATTATAACTAGCATATTTCGAAGAATCTACCAACAAAAAGTGATGTACAACAAATAACATTTTATTTATGTGACATGAAATTTAGTTAATTGCTAAAAGCTTAAATGTAACAATAGAATGTTATGCAAGGAATACTTACCCACTTGCATCTGCAATTTCCCTTGAAATTTTCATCTTTTTAGTAGTCCCTTTATAAAGCTCCTCAAGACTACAAGGTAACCTATTTTCAATAGCAGGTGCCTTGCGAGGACCCTGCTGACGCATTGGCCTACCTTCATCAAATGAAGAAAACATCATATGATCATCACCACCAAACATTCCACCAAAGGACCTTACTCCACCTCTCATACCATTTCCACCAGCTCCCATTCCTCCCATTCCTCCAAAAGGGCTTGAAGACCCGAAAAACTCTGCGAATATATCGTTTGCGTTTCTTGGATTGAACCTAAACGTTGTTGGCCCATCTCCAGTTTGGAAGAATGTAGCACCACCAGCAGCATCTTGAGGTGGTGGTACTTGCCCTTTAAGTCCTTCTTCTCCATATTGATCATAAATCGCTTTCTTTTGTGGATCACTTAGAACCTTCACCAAAAAAACCAAAACCAGTTAATATTCAGAATTTCTAAATGACAACTAGTAACAGAAGATTAAAGAAAACGTAATGTTACCACCACTTACCTCATAGGCTTCGGATATCTCTTTGAATTTGGCTTCAGCGTCTTTCTTATTTGAGGGATTCTTATCAGGGTGCCATTTCATGGCAAGTTTTCGATAAGCTTTCTTCAACTCTTCCTCTGTGGCGTTCTTGTCAACCTTCAAAATCTTGTAGTAGTCTACCCCCATAGTTTTCTTGCGTTGTGATTTTGCGGAATGGTTGTTGACGATGGTTTGAAAGGTTTTATCAGAAGAATTCGGTTTCGATGATTTGATTCAATGAAGAATAATAGGGTTAATAGAGAGAATAAAAAGGAGAAGGATTTTTCTGGAAGGTGTGTGATGAAGTCGCGATACCAGAAGAGTGTAGAACTTTCGACGCGTGCGAGAATATTTGGAAGAGTTTTCTGGTAGTGATTTCTGTTTTAACGTGCCACATGTATTTCAGTGGACCCCATAAATGTTGTTTTTTTATCTTATTTTTGGAGAATTCTTAAAAAGAAAAAAAAAAGGTAATCTTACCATAAATAATCCAAAATCAATCCAAATTTCAATTTATTTAAAAATAACTAAATATCTCTTTAAAAAAATAAAATGATTAATTTTTTTTTTAAGAAAAAATGATTAAATATATATTGGGTGCTATGTTAGTATGTTAGTTTCATTTTTTATTTTTCGATCAAATACCACTTTTGGTCATTTTAGTTTGATAAAATTCCCAAGTTACTCCTTTAAGTTTCGAAAGTTTCAATTTTGTCCTTTTAGTTTGACAGAATTTCCAAGTTAGTCCTTTAAGTTTCAAAAGTTTCAAATAGGTCTTTTTATTTTGACAGAATTCCCAAATTAGTCCTTTGAGTTTCAAACTAAAAGGACCTATTTGGTTCCCAAGTTAGTCATTTAAAGGACTAACTTGACAATTTTGTCCAACTAAAATGTCTTATTTGAAACTTTTGAAACTTAAAGAACTAACTTGGGAATTCTGTCAAACTAAAAGGTCGCAATTGAAACTTTCGAAATTTAAAGGACTAACTTAAGAATTCTCTCAAACTAAAAGGACTAAAAGTGATATTTAGTTTTTTTTTTTTATATATGTTAGTTTCATATTACGTTTAGTTGAATCGATTATTAAATTCATTCAAATTTTATTCATCTCACTTTTTTTTTAATCTCTAAAAATATAAATATATTGTGTTAGTTTAATTTGAAGCTCAATTGTTAATGAATGTTGGCACGGTTGATATTGATAAGGAATTGATTCATTTATATTATTGTGAGTTTAACTTTCATTACCACGTTAAGAAGTTTTTAATCAGTGGTATGTAGGTACATATGTTAGCTCTAGTTGATCCTTGATGCCCACCCTGATCCTAATGAGATTTCGAAAATCAATTACCTAAACTTTTTGAAACAAAAAAACTTGACTCTTAGTCTCTAAAGCTGGTTTTAGAGATATACAAAGGTTATGTTGTGTGTTCCTTATCTATCTATAATGTTAGATCAAACCAATTTTTTAAACCTCAACTCAATCTTCAACCCGTCGATGTATGAGTCAAATAATTATTAGACAAGTCACATTGTGATGTTTTGTTTAAGAATTCAAATTATAGTATATGGGTGGAGGATATAAAAGATGTGAAACAAAGAAAGTACAATTCATTATGCAGCAGAATTAAAGTATCGTAAAAAAGAAAAGTAACTTGAAATCAACTCTACGAGTTTGGTTTAGTCATAAAAGATACAAACATTATATTTAAAGATTTAAGGTTCGAGCCTCGTTAATGTTTTTCAAGAAAAGTAAATATAAATTCCTTTATAAATGTTCTTTGATCTAAGATGTCTTTCTTATCTTTGATTGAACACCATCTCGTCATCCAAAAAAAAATTCTATCAAAAAATCATACTTACAAGTCTAATAAAGAAAGTGCATAGTAAAAATTTAAAAGAGAAATGATATTTGTACAACCATATTATATTTTTACTCTCTCTCTTCCTTTTTCTCTCTCTATTATTTTGAACCAATGAAAAGAGAGAAAATAAAAGTTGTTATCAAAGTTGTTACAAATAGTTGTACATATATCACTACTCAATTTAAAATGTATTCGAATAAACACTAAGCATCTTCAATGGTCATTTTAAGGAACTTATTTTGAGTTTCGTAGACTATTAATAAGTTGTCTCTACAATGCTACATCATACTTATGCAACTCATACAAATTTTGCTCCTATGGTAAAAAAAGAAGGGGTGTACCTTGTGTTAATGATAATGTGATACCACATAAAAAAAATACTTTATTATGCAAAGAAACATTAATGATGATATCATACCTTATTTAAGCTACTCCTATAATTTTTATGCTATGATTTATCACTTCAAATTCCTGAAATGAGTGAAAAAAATAAGGTATGTGTTCATCCTTCTACGAAATCCCCTTTGGTATTCTTATTAAAGATGTTCTTAGGAGTAGTAATAGTACTATTAGTGCAGCTCGGGCCCGAGGGCAAGACTTTGGACAAATTATTGTCCCCGTATTTTTATATGTAGGATTAGACCAAACCCGAAGCTTATGCGACAGAACAATTTTTGTACACCCTAGATAGCACATAAAACAGGGATGGTCAGTAGCATATACACACCAAACGACTAAAGTTTTGCAATTTAGGACTCAAATACAATTTCAATATCTACTATTACGCACAGCTGTGACCTTGGTTCAATTTCTACATTGTTATACTTAATCCAAGACGCTTGAATCTTACTCTTAAAAATTGGCTCGTAAAATGAAAGTGATCAGCTACGTATATACAACCAACATCGTAGAAACCTAAACAATGTCAAACTCCGACGTAACTCTAACAATTTATACGAATTCAAAACGATGTTTGATGGATGTATTTAAATATAGCAACAAGAATATAAGATGCAAATACTTTTTTTTACAAAAAAACATACTATAATTTTTTTAAAGTTTCATAAAAAAAAACATATGTTTAAAGTTTTTTTTTTTTGGCTTTCGCACCGGTTTCCGACCCACCAATGGTGGACGACTAATCCGACTCATGCGCAGAGGCATGTGCACTGGTCAAGCGTTGTTACCACTGGGAATCGAACCCAGTATTCCCCGAATACGTCTTTTGAAGGAGCTCCTTGCCACTGGAGTTCAAGCAACTTGGTTTATATGTTTAAAGTTTCATCACTTTAATCAATGTAATAACTCTAGATTTGATATATAAAGTCTTAATCCACATTTACAAGTTTAAAGTCATATGTTAATTGAACCAAAGCACTTTAAATTTATTCTAATTGATTTGAGTTAGACCAAACTAAAACCAAAGACCGCAGGTTAAGTTGAATGTTTAAATTTGACGGATACACCGTATTTGTAAATGGCCTTAACTATATTATGGATGTTGCATATGCAAAGGAAAATGCTTTATGGCACGACAACTGTTGTCGTACTATTTGCACGATTCATGAATTCTAGATCAATTCCTATCTTTCTTCAACATTAAGCTTTGGTTACTGCTCTTGTCTTTGATAGCAGAAAAATGGATTCACTTTGTGGTACACGTTAGTGGGTACCCCGATGGTGTGACTTTGTTGAATACTACATTGTTTTCAAAGGATGTTGTGTCTGCAAACTAGTTTGATACTACTCCAAGCTGTTGCGACTCGTGTCTGCAAACCATATGGAGAATGGGTGGAAGCGGTGGGAGCAGATAATTTTGTAGTAATCCGTAACAAAGACAAAACAACACATATTGTGAAAAAAAATTAATTTTTATATTTTATTTTACCTGTGTCAAGAATGTATTTTACTTGTGTAATTTTTTTTTTTAAACAACATGAGGTGTGAATATACAAATGCTAAGGGTATTCATGCAAATGATACGACAAAGTTGTTGTGTCATATAGCATTACTCTTTTTGAAATCGCGGCAGAAATTAACGTTGACGTGTCAAGTGTGAACTATATATTGCAACTTTTCAGTTTTGGTAGTGAGCGGACATTGACATGAAAACATGCTATTTATTTTGTATATTAGCTATGCTTTTTTTACAAAAATTAATTAATAATTTTGCTAAAAAATTAATTAATAAAAATGATATAGTATAATAGAAAAAGTAGTGTCGACTGTCGAGCATTAGATGTGGATACAATGAATTGCAAGACCTTTTTTTTTCAATCAAAACCTATCTGACCTTGTGAATGCATACTTTATTTATTTATTAAGGAAAATTCAAAGCGGTTGATATATCGTTTTTTTTAATTAAAAATAACTTCTTTTTGACAAAAAATTAAAAAATAACTTTGGAGTATCAGATAAATCACACACAATTAATTTTATCTCATTCTCATAAATTAAATATGACTCTTGACATACTCGTGAGCTTAGCTCAGTTGGTAGGACTATGCATAAAATATGCAAAGTCTAAGATTCGAACTCCGACCACCAAAAAAAAAACATGACTCTTGGAATCAATCATGTATTTCAATAATAAATAACACCAACAGCTACCTACCTGCATGACCACAAAGTATATTTTGCAGAGCAAAGAATACATACATCTCTCATTTTTCATGTGTTAAATATGACTATTTGAGTCATTTGTGTATTGTGACAATGAATATTATATATGTTAAAATACAAAGGAATTGTAAATTTAAACCCTTATTTTATTTATATAATATGTATTCATTATCAATCAAATAATCACATAAAATTTTATAAAATGTTATCTAAACTTTTAAATAATATGTATTTTATTATCAATCAAATAATATTATTTTATGAACAGGTAATAAATTACACTAGTTACCACTTTGAATTTAGACGAGGAGCATTAACAACGCTATTTTTTTTTTTTTTCTCATTTGTCTTAGTAATATTCTTTCTGAATGAATGATCTGCATTAGTACTATATTATTTTGTATTTTCTTACCTTTATTTATTTATTCTTTTTGCACAAATACGTAAAATAAAGATACTTTTACGATCCACCGGTATCGAAAATCATCACTCTCTAACTATTAATGTCCTTGTTATAAAAAAAAACTTGTGTCCCTATAAATATTTACATGTTTCCTTATGCGTTCCTTATCTTTGATAAAATACTTATTAACTTTAGATTTTTTTTTCTTCATTTGAGTCTTAATAAATATTATTAATTGTGTTAGTTGATTATGAATTTATTATATCCTATACTTTTTTTTAGGGAAATTAAATCCTATACTTATCGATTATACTTAATATTCAAGTAAATACTCAATATCCCATAAAATTGTAGCTTTCGTCAAAAACCTATTTGAATTTTGCAAAACTTCAAAAACCCTCTTGAAATTGTCAAACGTCAGTCAAATACCCCTCCGTTAATTTCTTCCATCCAACATACTGACATGGATATTAACTGCCATGTGGCACTGCCACATAATCAAAAAAGCCATGTCATGTCACAGGGGGTAATTGACTATATTTTTAATTTTAAAAAAAAAAATCTGATTTTCTTTTCTTTTCAAAATTAACATTTATGTCACCCACTCACCTTGTAAATTCCCCCTGAAATTTAACATTTACGTGCATATATCCCCCTCAAATTTAAAATTTATGTAGGAATTGAAATACCTCCTCAAATTTATACTACTTATATGCAAATAACCCCTCATTTATTTTTACTAGCAACTAGTGATAGTGAAGATTTCATACAAGATCACAAAAACTCATACAATCTAGTGAATATTTTCCTTCAAATTAGAAAGATATATAAGATTGCAGAACATACAATATGGTAAATGCAAATTCATTAACAGAAACCATGAATCAGCTTAGTTCCTTAAGCCATTCCAACACTGTCAAAGATTCACTTGCACAAGAAAGATAAAAGAACAATTGCACAGAACAATAGGCCAATAAATCAGCTTAGTTCCATTAAGCCATTACAACACTCTCAAGGGTTCACTTGTACAAGAAACAACTCCAATGGTCTAAATACAATGTGACAATACCATCTACTACCAGGAGGCCTGCAACCATGGTAGGATCAAAATAGTTTTTAATCAAAATTTAAGTTTCTTTGATCAACATTATAGACAAGAAAATATAATAATTTTTTCATAGCTAGGCCAAATTCTGCCGTTTAAATAATTTTAAGGTGTAATTTGTATATAAGTAGTATAAATTTGAGGAGGTATTTGATACATAAATTTTAAATTTGAGAGGGTATATGCACTAAAATGTTAAATTTCAGGGGGGGTATTTGCAAGGTGAGTGGGTGGCACAAATGTTAATTTTGAAAAGAAAAAAAAGTCAAATTAAAAAAAAAAACAGATTTTAAAAAAAATATATATAGTCAATTACCCACTGTGACATGGCATGACTTTTTTGATCATGTGGCAGTTAACAGCCATGTCAGCATGTTGGATACAAGAAATTAACGGAGGGGGTATTTGACTGATGTTTGACAATTTCAGGGGGTTTTTGAAGTTTTGCAAAACTCAGGAGGGTTTTTGACGAAAGCTACAATTTCAAGGGGTAATTGACTATTTACTCCTTAATATTTATACAAGAGGTGGGGCCAACACATTTAAATAATGAGGACCAAAAACAATAAAATCTTACCTGATTATAATAAAATAAATATTAAAAATTATATGAATATTTTTTTAAAGGAAATAATTTTCATAAGAATGAAAACTAATAAAATACCAATTACGTAGAACTAGTGATCAACACTATTTTTAATACTAATATATAAATTTAGGATAGATTAATGTTGTAAATAAAATAAAGTGGGATGGAGTAAAATACTTTAGTTATATTTTTAAAAATTTATTAGTGAAATATTACGTGTATCAGCGTAAAGTCGGACTTGTACCCGTCTTTCTATTTTTATTAGAAAGAAATAATAAAATGGTAATAAATAATTAATGTAAGGGTAAAATTGAAAGAAAGAAATATTATTGGGAAAGGGTATAATTGGGAAAGGTAGAACATTTTTGTTTGTCAGAAGAAATTAGGCAGAAGAAAAATTTGACGGACTAATTAGGCGGCAAAATGTGATCAACATATTATTTTTCCTTAATCGAATAATCAAACTAAAATATGATCTAATCCGATAGGTTTCACAAAAGAACATTCAAACATATGCAATAATATTTTATTTTGAATCGGTAGATTTAAACACTCATAACTCGTCATTAGTGTCATTAGTTAGACACTT
>Ga0099826_10000633_pt1 | contig 18069 bp, 9 predicted proteins | sample Mtrugardesep15_FD_76830 | JGI IMG/M metagenome (GOLD analysis project Ga0099826, IMG submission 76830) | Root nodule microbial communities of legume samples collected from California, USA - M. trunc garden sep15 | ecosystem: Host-associated > Plants > Roots > Nodule | place: USA: California... | reverse complement strand
TTTTTTAACATGAAAGTTATATTAATTTAAACATAACTCAGTTACAATAGTCAAAATGTGATTCTTTCTTCAAAAAAAAGTGTACAAGTAGCAACATGGCTTATTTGGAGGAAGAAAAAAAAAAGGTTTATTATGTGTTTTTATTTGGAGCTTACAAACAATTAAGTTTCAGACTTAAGCTACACTGTTGTTAATCATGAAATTCATTTGCTAGAAGGATGAATTCTGGCGCAACAACGAAGATTTTTTTTTGCACCTTAATCATATATTTTTTCATTCTGATAACCCTAATTATTTTTTGCACCTTAAGTCTATAATTTTTCACCTAGACCCCAAATATCTCGAACTTAATTATAATAATCTATATCACATATAAACTTTTTAGACAACTTTTCTACTCTGAACTCAAAGTCACAGAAGGATAGACATCACATGATTACTTCAAGTGCCAAGGGTTTTCTATTTTTTTTATTATTTAATATAACGCACCAATACTCCTTTTTTTTTTCTTCTTTCGAACCACCCTAAATTTTTTATTTTTCATCTTAGGTACAAAGTTCACATGAAGACTAAAAACTAAGGAAATATTGAATTACTTCTAATCGTAGGAAACAATGAAAACCGATGAATCCCCTCATTCTCGTTAGAACAAAACCTCACCCTAAATGGCATAATCTCACCCAGATCAAATTGTCGGTGCTCATATTCGTGCTCCGAGTTCTAAGTTCCTCCCACTAAACTGATAGGGCCATCATCCCTCCGTAGAGGAGCTATGTTTTTTATCTCAGCTTCTTCAACAAGATGAGACTCCTTATCGACTTCATACATGCAAACGTACAAGAGAAGATTCTCTTGCATATTTTTGTACTCGGGAAAATTCCAAAGAACATCAGAGAGTCATTCGAAATTTAGGTGTGTGCCACCTAAAGCAATTATGTGTATTTTAGATGAAACACGCCTAAATATTGAATTGATTCAATGTTTTTAGAAATCTTATTGAAGACGAAAATATAGAAAAGTATCTTTCTTGTATTAGTATTTATGTGCTCGATGAGGACAATAACTCTCCACTTGTTGAATAAGTGAAGATCAACAATCTAGTTTGAAAGGTTGTTAGTTTCACCAACTTGAGGAAGGTAGCTTGCAACTCGAAAGAGGAAAATAAGCACCTATTTGTGATAGATTATTTAGGGTGAGGTTTTTTCTAACAAGGATAAGACATTCGATGTAAGGGGTTTCAATTTTTTGGAGTCTTCGCTTAAGGTTGATTGATGAGAAGGCCTTTCCCGCTATCATATTAGATATATTAGTTTACTACCGATTTGGGCTTGAATTAATTATTGTGTGGGATATGTTCCCATTTTCTTTTTTCATGTTTGTATCTTTGATTCACTTTGTTCATGGAGATGATTCAATTTTTATATAAAGGGAAGGTTGTTGTAGACTATAAGAGGATTAGAGGATGTGAGGGGATGTCTCAGACATCAAAAGTAATAGTAAAAGAGTGCATACAATTGGATAGTTGATGCAAAAATATCAAGTTAACATGGTAAAAAAAAACTGCTATGTAAGAATTTTAAAATATGATGATAAGGGTGTCCAAATATCTCTGTTATTATTGATGGTGTTGTTACTAGTCTGAGACTTTCTAATTTATATTCAACTGACTATTATTCAATGGACATGAACTTTATCATCATATTTGTTTATGGGTCGTAATCTAATTTATTGAAAGAATACATATATAACGGAAAGAAGTACAATAAATAGTTTACCTCTTGAAGATAGGATCATGTATGCCAATGATTTTTTTCTATTATTTCTTCCTATTATGATCAAAATATTGGTGAACTATGTTAACCAAACCAAGTTGTTTGGGCTGCAGTGGTAAAGAGTTCCTTCTAAGGATGTATCTGAGGAATACCGGATTCGATTTTCAGGAAGAACAACGCTTGACCAGTGTGCATGAGTCGGATTAATCGTTCACCGTTGGTGGGTCGGAAACCGGTGCGAAAGACAAAAAAAAATTATGTTAACCAATAATTTTTATTTTCACTCTTGGAACACTCACTCCTTTTCTTTTTGTAAAAAAACTCTCTTCCTCTTTCTTTCTTCGTTTTTCAAGTGATGTTTGATGGGAGTATTCATAGGGTAGTACCAAATTTCAAGGATGGTAGAGTTTCAAGAGGAGATTAAAGTTGCAGAAAATACAAAAGTGGTCCCTACACATTTGTTATGTTCGTTATGTATGGAGCAAAATGGAAAAAGAAAAAAGAAAATGGTAAAGAGAAATTTGGACTATGCTCAAGATAAAAAAAAAAACATTTGTTGGTGTAAATTGTAATGTTTTTTCTTTCTTATTTTTAAAATATGCAAGGTTTGTAATAGGGCTGTGAGAGGAGACCAAAGTTGTTGAAAATACGTAAGTGATCTTAGTAGTTTGTTATATTTAGAGTAAAAGTGAAAAAGCAAATGGAAAAACAACATTTGGATTATGCTTCAATGTAGAGTAGTTTGATAATTATAATTTTGGGTTAAATATGATTTTGGTCCCTATAAAATTAAAAACTTCTAAGTTTAGTTCTTACTTAATTTTAATAGGTTTTTTAATCCTTACAAAAAAACACTTACTTCCAATTTTAGTCCCTGTTACAGAGTGGCATGGAAATTTCATGTAATATGATCTAAATCATGCATATTTCCAACTGATCCAACTGAAAACTTTAGTGAGATCAAAATGAAGTTTGCAAATTCAATATTTACATAAAATGATACAGAAATGGTTATAACAAAATAACCTTATGAACTTTATTTATGCAGAAAATCATAACATAAAATATGTATCGATACCCAAAAACAAAAGTATAGAACATAAACTAAGAGACTCCCACTAATCCAAGACACCCTTAATGACAACAACCATATGAAAAACTTTATGTGTCATGTCTTTAATTAGTGAATTAGCTAGCATAAAATTTGTCTCTACTTGTTCTATCATTCAACAACAATAATCTATAGGAGCCCCTAACATGGTCCCTAATTTAAAAGGTTCACCCATGATCCCTTGTATATCACCTCCTATAGGCGGTATCTGTTTTTATTTTTATTTTCAGTTTTTTTTATCCATTTTTTAGCAAATACAAATGTTTAGCGGGGTTTTTATTTTAACAATTGAGATTACCTTTATGACCCTCTATTGAATTTGAGAAACACCCTCTGTTCATTTCCGACGAAAAATGCTGACAAACCAACGACGCCGTCATGAACTTTTGTGCAAGGCAGGTTCCCAACTTTGGCTTCTTCAGAAGATTCGAAAGAAGTAGATTATAGATACAAGGGCCGAAGATTATGAGTCACGACCATAACAACTTTTTTTGTCAAAAAAAAAGAGACCATAATAGCTTTTGGCTACAATAATGGAAGATAAATGGAATGGATGAGATCCAATCAAAACAAAAAATGAGACTAAGGAAGAATAGTGGAAATTATAGGAAAGAAAAATGAACCAAATGTTTCTTAGATATGCAAATAATAGAAATAGCGGTATTGCTTTTGGTGCTGTTATCGACTGGTAAGTCTACATCCATCTCTTCTGAATGAATTCAGATTCAGATACATTAGCTAATGAAAAGAACATAACTTAGGCGAAAATGATTTTGGCGGATTCAGTGGAGGGCCATTAAGGTAATCTCAATTGTTAAAATAAAAAATACAATAAATGGATTAACAAAAACTAAAAATAAAAATAAAATGGGTACTTCCTATAGGAGGTGATTTACATGGGCCCATAGGTGAACCTTTAAAACTAAGGACCATATTAGAAGCTCCCATTATCTATAAGACAATAAACTTTATAAAAGTTGATGAATAACTATATGACTAAATTATGTCACTAAAGATTGCTTTATTCAATTAATTAATAAAATATTTCAACATGGTTTATTTTGTTGTTTTATTTGGAGATTATGGAAGAAGCAGAGTAACAAATTATCGAATCAAGTTTCAGACTCAAGCTACACAACAGTTAATCATGCAATTAATTTGCTAGAAGGATGGAATCTAGCGCAACAAGCTCAATTTGCACCAGATATGATCACGACATATACAATGGTTGTTAGATGTAAAAAATAGTGATGGGTTGTTTTAAATGTTAAATTGAAAAATAGTGATGGGTTGTTTTAAATGTGAAATTGATGCGTTCTTTTTTATCATATTACACTCTTTTCGTCCGGCAATATTAGTCGTTTAAGGTTTGTGCACGATTATTAAGGAAATGGTTAATTATGTTGATTTCAATGATAAAATTAGTATCATTTACTAAAATACTCTTATTAATTATAGTTAACGGAGTAGTTAAATTGAATGAAATTCATTAAATAAGGGTATAATAGTGGAGAAAAATAATAAATGTTGGATTAGTATTCTGAAGTGACAATTATTTTGAACAAAAGAAAAAATGTTAAAAAAACAATCATGGTGAGACGGAGTGAATAATAAAGTTAGTTTTGGTATTTGCATTTGAGACGATCAAGATCAATTAATGCTTGCAAAAATCGAATGAATTTTCCTTCATGTGAAGCGGGTGAAGCTCTCATTTTGTTATCAACACTACAATGGAAGAAATATCGGTATTTGAGTTTGGTTGACTTCAAAATGCACCAATAGTCCTATATTTTTTGCATTTTGACCACCCTTAAAGTTTTATTTTGCACCTTAAATTCAAAGTTTTGTACCTAGACCTATAGATCTTTCATTTATAATAATTTCACACATAAATATTTTTGACAACTTTTTGCTCCGAACAGAGAGCTACAAAGGGATAGACATCACATGCTTACTTTAAGTGATGAGATTTTTCCATTTTTTTTATCATCTAATATATTGCACCAATACCCTTGTATTTTTGCATTCAGCCCATCCTCAATTGTTTAGTTTGCACTTTAGACCGAAAGTTCATGCAAATACTAAAAACTAATAAAATCTCTTAAATTGAATTCCTTGTACTTGTATGAAAAACAATGGAAACCAATGAAATCGCTATCACCCTCCCAAGAAGGAGAATACACCCTAAATGGCGTAATCACCCAAATCGAGTTGTTGAGTTGACGCTCATTTCCCTCATCCCTCATCTGGGTTATAAGTTTCTATTAGTGTGACTAACAATCATTCATATAGGAGTTTGGTTGTTTATCTCCACTTCCTCCTCTTGTTGAAGAAGTTGAGATAAACAAACAAACTGTTCCAAAAAGGGTATTTAGTACCACTAATTACGAGGTACTTACAACACAGAGTAGGAAAATGTGCCCCAACATCTTGATGTGGGTGTTATTTAAGATAAGGTCTTCTTCTTATCAAAATGAGGTCGACTTGATGGTTTCTAGTGTTCTTTATACAAGGAGAAAATATTCAAATTTTAATCATTTTTAGTCTTCACAGGAGAGTGATTTGTTAGAAGATCTTTTCCACTTTTATATTAGATTTTGGCTTGAATTAATTGTGGTGTGTGAGAGGTTCTCCTTTCCTTTTCCACATATCATTCTACTAATTAGAAAAGTAAACATAGAAATTTAGGTGATTGTGTTGCATACTTACATTATTGTTGATTGTGTTGTTACTAGTTTTAGTCTTTCTATTTTTTATTCAACTAACTATTATTCACTCTACATGACTTCTATCATCATATTTATTTACGAGTTGTAATCAAATTTAATGAAATAATGCATATGTAATAACAACAAAGAAGTATAATAAATGGTTTACCTCTTGAAGATAGGATCTAGAATGAAAATGATTTTTTTCTTTCTATTACCTCTGCCTATTTTTTCTTATCATTATTTGTATTATCACAATATTGATGAACAAAGATTATGTTAACTCGCTTAAAAAAAATGTTAGCAATGCTCTCCTTTCAATACTCATTCAATGAGATCCATTAACACATGTGTTTCACCTCATTAAAAAGAAAGTGCTTGAATGAGTTTTGCAAAAGAGAGTATTACTAACACTTCTACAAAAATATTACGTTAACCAATAATTTCTATTTTCACTGTTGGAGCACTCATTCTTTTTCTTTCTGTGAAAAGAACTCTCTTCCTCTACCTTTCTTCGTTTTTTCAAGCAATGTTCGATGGGAGTATTTATAGAGTGGTACCAAATTTCCAAGATGGTAGATCAGTGAGAAGAGACTAAAGTTGCAGAAAATACAAAAGTGGTCCCTACACATTTGTTATGTTTGTAGCAAAATAGAAATAACAAAAAGCAAATAAAAAAAGTAAAGTTTGGACTATGCTCAAAATTTGTTGGTGTACATTGTCTAATGCTTTTTTCTTTTTTTTGAAGGAATACATTGTGTAATGTTGTTCTTCGTATTTTTAAAAACATGCAAGGTTGGTAAAATGGAAAAGTTGTTGAAAATACATAAGTGGTCCTTGTAACTTGTTATACTAGGAGTAAAATGGAAAAGGCATATGGGAAATCAAAATTTGAATTACTCTTAAAATAGAAACATCGTATTTTTCTCTTTTGTTATTTTATTTTTCTACATTTGAAAACTTAGAAAGGACACCACAAAAGAAAAACTAAAATCATGATTTAGATAAAATAGTGAGACCAAAATGCATCTAAGTCATTGTTTAAAGGGTTAATTATGTTTTTGATCTCTATAAATATACAAAAATTTTGTTTTAGTCCCTCTAAAAAAAATCTTCAACTTTTAGTCTCTATAAATTTTTCAATCACTACTTTTGGTCCCTATTTTTAAGTTAATTTTTGTATTTTTTAATGAAATTATGCAGAAATGTGTAGAATATTGTAAAAAATATTCCCAAAAAAAATTAGAATTTTTTAACAAAGCACAAATTAAATATGAATTTTTAATCGTCAAAAATATAGAATTTCATATTAAATTCATGTTTTGTTCAAAAATTCTAAAAATTTTTGGGAGAGGTTCTTATAATATTATGTATGTTTGTGGAAAATTTTATTAAAAATTATGAATTTTACATATGAGTTTACTTTAAATTAGGGACCAAAAGTGAAGATGAAAAATATTTAAGGGACTACAAGTTGAAGAATTTTTTTAGAATGACTAAAACGAAAAGTTGATATATTTATATGGACCAAAAACATATTTAACCCTTGTTTAATATGCCAAATTTTATAGATTTTGGTTCAATTAACAATTTTATTTTGATGGAGCAAATGATCAACACATTTGATAGAAATTTTATGCCAGCTATTATTCTAATAGTCAAGTATTATTGTTCTAATATTTTCTCATATAATCTTAATTTTAATCTTTTTATATTTGTGACTACTTGTGAAACCATTATTTTTATTTGAGTATTGTCAACTCAAAAATTTGAACCAAGAAGTTTCAAACCATTACTTTGTTTCATAATTCAATGATCTCCTTGTGGATATATCCGGAGACTATAGTAAACACTAAACAATAAAAATCCTCTCAAAAAAAAAAAACTAAACAATAAAAATTAATTCTCACTCCATTAGAAAAGCAAGAGGAATGTCTACAACTCTTATATCTGGTTTAGTTGTACTCCATTTTTATTTTTATTTTGAAACAAGATTTAGTTGTACTATATTCTATTCCAAACTTGTGGTGATATGAATCAATTTTGAATTATATTGGTTTGCCTTAATTTATATTAATTTAAACATAACTCGGTTACAAAAGTCAAAATGTGATCAAACCAAAGTTGTCAGTTATCTAACAAAAATGACAAAAGCACGAGGCTTGAATTGATTCACCAAAAGATCAAAATATGTCTGGTTTAGAGGTAAGTAAAATATGTCCATGAATTAGTTTATGTTTTTACGATACATAGATATAAACTAATCATAAGTATTTTTCTTATGCTCGAAGGTGTGTTCCACGTTGCCTAAGTCAGACAATAATCTAGTATTACGTTGTCTGATAATAAAAATTGAAATGAGAATTTGATCAATTTGATGTTTGATTAGGATATGTCTGGTGATGATTGATGATTTTGAACGGTTGTTTGTGGTGCTTCGGTTTGACGGATGTTGAGTCTTCACGATGGAGGAGAAAGGTGCATGTAGGATACGTTAGCACTACAACGCTCAAGTCGGTATATAAGAGAGATGTTTATGAGTGAAATACGGTAAAAGTGAAGTGTATCTTGAGGGTGATGCTGAGTCACCTTTATATAGGGGTAGAGAACACTAACAACTTTCCCGAAATGTGGCGTCATCTTAGGAAACCGTTGGTGATGACGTGGACGATAGAGTCAGGGCGTGCTCCTGTGCAGTAATCTGCACATGACTTCGTGTGCTTCTCCACCGTATCTGGCCTTGTATACCTTAGGCTTTGGCTTATTGGATCTTGTGTTATTGGACTTCTAGCCGGTCCAGAACAGATTAAGAGGTGATCAATAAATTAAGAGGTGTGTTATTCGAACAATCATTTGTGTGACAACTTTTGAGACAAACATAAATTTATAAAAAAAGTATGTATTGACACGGAAACCAAAACATTAAAAAGAAAAATTAAAAACATAATTTAAGTATGAGAGAAAATATTATCACAAAATGGTTGTAGAAATATTATTTCTCTTACAAATAACTTTGTGGTTATCGTAAAAAAAAAGTAACTTTGTAGTTGACTGTAAAAAAAAAAAGTGTAACAATGCTACGACCTGACCTACGTGTTTATGAGTATTAAACTCTTTTTTTTTGGGTAAGAATGATGAGTATTAAACTTTGTTTCGTCAATAAATTTTTCTACCATTCCCTCTCAAAAAAATAATAATATTTTTACCATTTGACTGTTGAAAATATAATATAAACAGGGGCGGATCCACCGTGAGGCATGGTGTGGCAAGCGCCACACCAGATTACTATCCAATTTTTTTTTCTTCATATACTTGACTTAAACAATTAGTTATATATAATATATGTCATTGATATGTCGTGTTTCCATTCACAGTCCAGCGGTTATTTTGCCATTTTTGTCCTGCATATCCCGTGTTCAACTCAACGGTAAATTGGAATTACTGCAGCCATTTTGCTGTAGTGTCTAATGTGTCATGTTTCTACTTTGTTAATATATATATTTTCTTTGAAAGTTTTACCACACTAAAATCACCTGAATATAAATCAAATAAATCAATGGATCCAAGTACAGCCATTCAAAAGTTTTGATCATGATTTGTTTTCCATCACTTTGTGATGAAATGATTTGTTGTATTGGAATGTTTCTTTTTATTCTTGGTAGATGAGAAGTATATCTTAGATGTGCCTCTCATAATATTTTGACCATCTCAAATATTTTGTACCCTACATACTACAAATACCCTATGAAAGAGTATTGGTTGTCTATCTTTTTCAAAGTTTCATGGAAATTTCAACCTCTCACTAATGGAAGAAGAATAAACCCTTTTTTATTTTATGTCTCTCCAGCAATAATTTTCAACGGTTGACAGAGTGTAGAAGAGCATTATAGAAAATGAAAAATGAGAAAAATATAAATGTATAAAAGGCATAACAAAAGTGGAAGAGAAAATTGGAGATCATAATCTATTAAAAGAACATAAAAGAGATATAGATGTGAGAGGAAGGGAAAAAAAGAAAAGATAGAAGTAAAAATGTAAATAAATGAGAAATGAGAATCAATTGAAATCTCATGATGTGAGTAAAGACTTTTAAAAAGTAAAAAGTTACTGAAATGTCCATCAAAATCCATTAAAAATCTCATTTTTTAAACAATTTATTAAAGTTAGAGATTTTTTTTTAATACCACGAGACTCTCTATAAGTTGTAAGAAGTCTTGACTGAATACCACAATTTTTTTTTAAAAGTCTAAAAAATCCTAATCAAACTAGACTTTTTTTCAACCAAAAAAAGTCTTGGCCGAATGTCACGAGACCTTTTCATCGTAAAAATATCTTTTAAAATCCTTCTAAATCTCAACTAAATATGTGCATGTGCTTTAGTCAATTTGGGTTGTGAGAATGACTCCTCGTTGATTCTTTATGAGCATGGCGTTTGTCAAATTAGTTTATTAGTGTGGGGGGAGGGGATAGATTATCCCCCTTTATAAAAACTTTGTTCAAAAATGTGATTTTACAAAACTCTTTTGAATAACTTCAACGATACTAGAATAAATAATGATACAACAACAATTCAAATTAGAACGATAAATTCACACTTGAATTATTATCAACTAATCAATTATTAATATACAATATAATCCACTACACCAATAACTATATCAAACCAAACCTAACCTTAAACAAGAAATAACTATCACAAGAAACTAAATAACTTTGATGTAGTTAATTTATAACTTAAAAGGTGATTGAATTGGTAGATGTGTTGAAGAAAACAGTGTTCTTGAAAATTAGGTTTTATAAATTATTCAATCACAAAACATATAGTAATTAACCTAATCTATCATCATCGTCATATATCAAAGTGAATTTCCGAAAATTAAAGAGAAATGGAAAAAGGACACCGGATTTATAGAGGTTTCCCCAATTATTCTTGTTATGGGGGCACACCATCTCTCTGAAGAAGAAAACGTATCTTCTACATGCTTCCACTAGAATGATGAAAAAATTGAGTTGAGACCAAAATTTAAATAAGTGCGTGATAATTGTAGATCAAAAGTTATAATTATAGAAAATAAGAACTATTTTCGCAAGCGTGATTGAATAAAGAGAAAATGTAAGAACATTACAAACAACACACTCTTTCACACATTTTCTAACAAATTTAGGTTTGCTTCATTCAACTCTTTCATAACTATAGAGTAGATGAAGGGTAGACAAATGAAGCAAACTCTAATCTTTTTATAACATACTTTATAATACATACTTTATAATACACTTTTTTTAGTTGGTTAAAAAGAATGTGTTTGAAAGCGCGCCAGAGAGTGTGTTTTCACCTATTTCATTATACCTTGAGAATTTGAGAAGTGTGTTAGAGAGAGAGTGTTTTGAGTAAGAATCATCTTCATTTGTCAAAATAAATGGAGTATGCAATTCGAAGAAAGATAGACAGAAAAAATACATAGTGGGTTCTACTACTAAGTGGATCCCACCATCATCAATTATTTATATATATTTTTTGTAACTTCTCTGTGTCTTTATTTCTTCAAATGAAAGAAATAAAGATAATCATACATAGAGAGGATCTTAACTCGTGTGTTCTCACCTTTTCTCACTCTCTAACCTATTAAAGAGAATGTCCTCACCTCTTCTCACTCGGTATCTCAAAACCATCCGATCAAGATCAAACGTTCAAATCTCAAGATATTTTTTTATTCATTATAAAATCTCGATATTGAAATTGAAATCTAAATCATCCAATCCTGATCAAACGTTCTTGACTTCGCCGACCGCAAGATTGCTTAGAGACCCAATACTAGCATTTGGGCTTTTAAACTTGAAAAGTCCAAAACCCCAATTGTAGCGGCGACCCCTTCTCCAAGGTTCTCTCTCTTCTATAAATACGTAACTCTTCTTCCCTTCTCAAACCCTTTCTCTCTCTTCTTTCTCTCTCATCAGCTGCGCCGTCGATTTCCACCATGTCAACCGTTGTTGCTTCTTCACCTGACACCACAAGTATACCTCTTTCTCTCTCTCTCTCTCTCTGGAATTCAATTTTTGATTTCTGATTAATTTCATTTCTTCAGATATTTGTGTGCGTAATTAGGGTTTTTGGTTAATTTTTTGTGAAAAGGGTTTTTCTTGATTGAATAGGGGTTTTCTTGTCAAATTAGGGTTTTTGAAAATGGTTTTTGGTTAATTAGGATTTCAAATTAGGGTTTTTGAAAAGGGTTTTTGGTTAATTTGGATTTAAAATTAGGGTTTTTGGAAAGGGTTTGCCACTCCCTCTCTCTGTTTTCTTAAATTAATGAATTTTGCTCCTATAGTTTATGGCTATGGAATTCATTTTTATTGAATTATTGTTTATTTGTACTGATTCATTTCATTTCTTGAGATTTTTATGTGTTTTGGTGTGATTTGGGTTTTGCTGAATTTCAAAAAAATTAGGATTTTTTTTTATCTGTGATTAATTAGGGTTTTGCTGAATTTCAAAAAAAATTGGATTTTTTTATCTATGATGAATTAGGGTTTTGCTGAATTTCAAAGAATTAGGTTTTTTTTTTATCTGTGATTAATTAGGGTTTTGCTGAATTTCGAAGAATTAGGTTTTTTTATCTGTGATTAATTAGGATTTTGCTGAATTTCACAGAATTAGGTTTTTTTATCTGTTATTAATCAGGGTTTTGCTGAATTTCGAAGAATTATTGTTTTTTTTTTGTGATTAATTAGGGTTTTGCTGAATTTCACAGAATTAGGTTTTTTTTTTATCTGTGATTTATTAGGGTTTTTACCTGTGATTAATTTTATGTGATTATGGTCACGTAACTTTGTGTGTTATTACGGTTTTTGTTTTCAGATGTTAATTAATTTGTCTTGCTGAATTTTACTAGGTTATGAATTATGGATATTATTGATTACAGTGCAATGAAGGTTTGAAGTTGTATGTGTTCACGTGTAATTAGGTTTTTTTTTCTATGGTTAATTAACTTCTCTTGCTGAATTTTGCTGTAATATATTGTAACTTGGTTATGAATTATGGATATTATTGATTCCAGTGGAATCAAGATATTAAATTGCAGACGGATGTGAGCGAAATTGCAGCCATGATGTGATTGTGGAGATATAGTTGATTAGTGTTAATTGTGGTTGCACCCAAAAAAATTAGTTTCACGATGCACTTTTTAGTTCGAAGTGCTGTCAAATAGCGGCTATATCACAGTAGTGTGTGAGTCCTTTGTGAGTTTTACTAGAGAGTATACTTGTGTTGAGCTGCTTGAACTTTTTCTTGTTTTTTTCCTCTATGTTGTTCATTGCAAATGTATTTTCTTATGCCTGTGATTGTGAAATGATTCTTTCAATGAAAACTGAATTTCCTTTACCTTCATTGTTATAGAAGCTGCAGATTTAATGCAGAATTTGTCCTTGGATTCTGCTGAGCCTAGGACCATCGCAGTTCCAGAGCCTGCTAAGAAGGTGAGGATTTAGGAGTGTTTTATATATTATAGCATTGATGTATATGGAGCTGTCGTCTATTACTTGAGTCTTATAATCTGTTTCTATGCACAGACTGGACATGGTCAAGCTAACGAGGTGCCGAAGACATTTAATCCAAATGCTAGCTATGTTCCAAATGGACACCCTTCTATTTCATACTATTATGGAGGTAAGGTAAGGTGTTATGACTTGAGAGGATATTTTGGAGGTTGTTTATTGGAGAAATTAGTATTTTTGCTGGAAAAAATGATGTATTTATTGGAATGTCTACCGCTGCAGGCTATGATGGGCAAGGCGATTGGAACGATTGGAATGTTTACCAAAATTATGTGAATGCTAATGGAGGAATGGCACAGGTATCTACTTCTTATTCTAGTTGCTAGACTTCGTGATAATTGTGTGCATGTATCTTTTATTTTTAATAATTGGGCATTGTTTTTGAAATGGTGTAAGCCTGTTGGGAACAATGTCGGATAAGATTTTAGGTCTATTGGGTGTTGGGTCATTTCTAATATATATTGACTTCAAAATCTGATGATGTGGGTTGTTGCTTAAACTCAAAACCACGATTTATCACTTTTTGAAGGTTCATTCTTGTTTCTTTCGTAAATGTTAGCATTTAAATTGCTTTGCATTATTTGTGATTTTTTTTTCGATGATCACTAATCCTAGACTTTTTATGAATCTAGTTTCAGTTTGATCATTTTTTTCTTGCCGTTTTTATACAATGTTAGCAATTTTAGCCAGGTTTTGTTTAATGAACTTACAGGGTGTTTATGGAGACAGTGGTTCTTACATGTACCCTCAAGGTTATGGCTATGCACCATATGGATCGTATCCGTCACCCAGCACATCTCCATCCCTCCCACATGATGATAAGCTCTATGGGCTGCAGCAGTACCAGTATCCTTCTTATTATCAGCCATCAGCTTCTGCCAATGGGACATATGGTGCTACTGCTAACAAGACCAATGTCCATGGAGGGAAAACTTCAACCCCTGTTACTGCTGAACATGTCCCTTCATCAGTTATGAATAAAGGAAGCACCACCAATGGGTATTCTTCAAATAACAATGTGTCAAATGATTCTTATCAAAGGGCTGGCTATCCTGCTTATGCTCCTGTGTCAGGATATACTGGTACTTATGGGACTCAACCATCATACCCTTCAGATCCCTTGCTGTTTTCTGATAGGCAGTCCAAGCAAGGATCAAAAACTGGATTTTCTACGCCAGCTGTGCCTCGCAAAGATTTTTCCTCTCAAAGGAATACATCTCTTTCCCAGCCACTTCCACAATACTCGGTATGTCCACTCCGTCACTCCTTGATTCTAACCTTTAGACTGGATCTACGTATTTGCTTACATTTGTTTTGCCCTTGCAACTTAAGCTTGATTGCATGACAACTTTTCTTTTGTATGTATAGTTTCCTATCTTAAATTCACAATTGAATCTATTATACTCAACCATCTCTCTATTTATATATGAAATTTTCATGATATTTGATTCTGGCTATGACTATTGTTGTGGTGATACACATTTTGATAGTTTGTTGTATTTCACCTATTTGACGGTAGAGCAGGATATTCTATTTTTGTTTCTGCACAAACATTTACGCTTCTATTGGTAGAATGTATTCAAAACTCACCTTAACTATTGTTCCGGGGTTGCAGAACTTGCATGCTTATTCATCTGGACTGGGACCGTATTCTGGATATCCTAATGGGATGTACCCAAGCAACACGATGTACAGCCAATATGGAAACACATACAGAGGCAGGTCTAACTATGGTTCTACTTATGGATCCAGAACAGGTTCCTATGATAACAAGTATAGATCCACAAGCTATGGCCGTGGTTTTGACCATGTCAAAAGAAATGCGGATGGCTTTGGTGAGCTGAACAAGGGACCGAGAGGTTCCAATAGCTCTGAAGATAAAAATGACAAAAGTCTTGGACCTGTCACGTTATTACTCAAGGGACAGGACCTTCCCATTAAGAGTGATGATGATAAAGAAGTGCTTCCAGTTCCCGACAAGCAACAGTACACTGGGGAAGATTTATCTGAGAATTATTCTGATGCAAAGTTTTTTGTCATCAAATCTTATAGCGAGGATGATATCCACAAGAGTATGAAATATAATGTGTGGACAAGTACCCCTAATGGCAACAAGAAGCTAGATGCGGCATATCAGGAAGCCAAGGAAAAGTCTGCTGACTGTCCCATATTTTTGCTATTTTCGGTGAGTTAGCGCTCGATCCAGTATTTTGTTGGGCATTCCTATATTTTATCTGTTTTACCAGGCCTCATTTTTTGCCTCATGTCTTTGTTACAGGTCAATACTAGTGGACAATTTGTTGGTTTAGCTGAGATGGTGAGTCCGGTTGATTTTGACAGGACCGTTGAGTATTGGCAGCAGGACAGGTGGACTGGTTGCTTTTCTGTGAAGTGGCGTATCATTAAGGATATCCCAAATAATGTGTTGAGACACATAACTCTGGAGAACAATGAAAACAAACCTGTTACAAACAGTAGGGACACTCAAGAGGTATTCACTCAGAGGCTTTTTTCGATTCCCGTTAACCCCACACTCCTTTCAACAAACAATGCTTAACTATGCTTGTGCAGGTCAAGTTTGAGAAGGGTATCGAAATTCTCAAAATTTTCAAGGAGCATTCAAGCAAAACATGCATTCTGGATGATTTTGCATTTTACGAGGCTCGCGAAAAGACAATTCAGGAGAAAAAAGCTAAGGAACAACTGTCAAAAGAGATAGTATGCACCTTTACAATTACTCATTTCATTTATTTCAACACATCTTAATTGAGGATTACTAAGATACATTGAAGAACATGCAATTTGATTGACGTCATACTGATTCGACATTCCAAATACCTTGTTCAATTACAGGTCAACGAGTCCAATGATTCGGCAACTATTGGAACTGATGTATTGCCGAAATCTCAGGACGGAACCTTGGTGAATGAATCAGTTGTTCCAGATGCAGCAGGGACAGGGGAGAAGCTTGTAGAAGCGAATGGACCTACTTCACCTACTGAACCGCCTGCAGACTCTTTGAACAGCAGCTTAATCAGTGACGATGTCAAGCAGTAGAGTGCTTAAAATGTGATTTTGAATACCCCAAATCCTGTTTTCTTGTTTTTCTTTAGTATGGAAAAAGTTGGTTTTTGTTTTGGTTTTTTTAAATGTTTTATTTAGCTTATTGGATCTTAATCATGTAGTGGAGTATATTAGTTTAGCTTTTTATTAGCTAGTCAAATACATGGCAGTATTGATATTGTGCGTGGGAGTGGGTCTCTTTAATCCAAAAAGATATCTTTCAGTTTTTTTTTTTGGTTTGATTTTGAATGGAAAGCAGTGTCAATGCTATTAGACCTCAGTTTTTTTTTTTTTTGGTTTGTTATGGTGATTTAGGTTCTGCATGTTTGTTTGTCCCTCTGTGTATATGTGAAACATCAAAATCAAAGACTTGAAGCTAATAAAAAGAAACAGTAGTATTCTGCTGGTGTTTTATGGAGACGGAGGTTAGAAATTCTCCCACAACTCATGGTTTGGAATGCAACTAATTACAAGCAATTTGATTGAAGGTTTGAGATCTTAGATCCAACTGTTTTGTAGTGGTTGCAGCATTGCAAGTAGTTTCAATACGACCCTAGAATATAACTATATCATTAGTTGAACTTGAACAAGAGGGATTTGTTCATGTTCTGATCTTTGTTTCAAATCATGTGGCTTAAACATGTGGTTTGATTTTTCAACTAGAAAAATTTAAGCTCCATCCAGTGGTCTAACTTTACAAATTTCAATTGGGTTTTTATGTTGACACCAAAATTTGGCCTATAGGTTGAGCAAATCAAACCACATTACCAAAAGCTCAGATTTTGGATTTAGATTCTTTAAAGTGAGTGAAGGGTAAAAGAAGAAAATTAAGTGTTATTTTTCTAGAACCAAGCGTTCTATAAAAAACATCAACGACCTTTCAATTCTAGAACCAAGCGTTTTATAGAAAACATCAGTGACCTTTGCAGCTGACGGTGGTGAGATTAAAAAAAGTATGATGTCTCAGTTCGTATTCTGTTGTAAAATTAGTTTGATCCTTCCATTATTATGATTATGAACATCCAACTTTTCTCCCAATATTATGCTCTCTTTTTTTCACACATTATTGATTTTTTCTCTCGTTATTATGCATTATATTTTGGCATTGTTATGCATTCTAACACTTAAAAATATTAACGAATAAAATTTTATATGCATCTTAAAATCATTTCATATTAAAATTATCATATAATTGTTGTCTTGAAAATGAACTTTATAAAACAATTTGTCTAAACAAAGGTTATTAAAAATAAAAATTCACTCAAGTGAACCTCAAAGCAAGCATATTTTTTTCACAAATTTAAACTAAAATTAAACAATTATGCTGGAATTTTAGTTAAGAAGTAATTTATCTTTTCTAAAAGACCGAAGACTCACTCCGATATTTTCACAATTTTCGTCTAAATCAATTTTTTTTTTCTTTTTCCAGATAGTTTAGAGGTTGGGGCTCATAAATTTTAGGCTAAATTATCTTTTTGTCCCTTAACTATTTAATTAGTATCGATTTGGTCCTTATCTAAAATCTAAAATTTGATTTATTTTGGTCCGTTATCTTCTCTCTATTATATATTTTGGTCTTTTCCGTTAGTTTTAATTCAAAAACGTTAAGTTTTCTTTATTTTTTTCTGGAATTTTTCTGAGATTTTTGTTGTTGAATGTTGATGGAAATGATATGAAGATGAAAAAGAGGAGAAGAAGATGAAGAAAACCTAATGTTTTTGAATTAAAACTAACGAAAATGACCAAAATGTGTAACAGAGAAGTTAATGGACCAAAATAAATCAAATTTTAGTTAAGAGACCAAACCAATATTATTTAAATAGTTAAGGGACCAAAAATACAAATTAACCTAAATCTCTTATCTCTT
>Ga0099826_10000632_pt1 | contig 18071 bp, 9 predicted proteins | sample Mtrugardesep15_FD_76830 | JGI IMG/M metagenome (GOLD analysis project Ga0099826, IMG submission 76830) | Root nodule microbial communities of legume samples collected from California, USA - M. trunc garden sep15 | ecosystem: Host-associated > Plants > Roots > Nodule | place: USA: California... | reverse complement strand
TTCTTTTTCTATAAGTTCTCTCCGCCAAATATGTTGTGCGGTTTTTACATGTGATTCAACGACAGCCTTGAGGGTGGGCGAGGGAGCGACCACCCAAGGCTGCATTTTTTTTGGGGCCCTAAAAAGAATTTCTCAAGTATATTTTGGTGTATATCAGGTATCTTCCGCGCATGATCAAAGTCGAATTTAAGTGTATTCTTTTTTTAATAAGGGTTATGGTAACTTATATCCTAAGACACAAGTGAGCACAAGTTAAGAACTAAAAAAGGAAATGAAAAATAAATTTTACATTGAAAAAATAAACTTTTAAATTTTTTACTCATTTCGTTTCATAATAGTGTCACTTTAGCTAAAAAAAATTGTTTTAAAATGAATGATTTTTAATAAAACTTTCATTTTTTTCTCTCAACTTTACTCTTAATAAATACTCCAACTTTTCTCTCGTATAATTTTCAATGCAACTTTAAGTTTGTCTTGTTCTTGAGCAGTTTAGTAAAAGTGTTATGTCTAATGATTATTTTATTTAATTCTTTAATTTTTGTGCAATTGGTTAAAACGACACTCATTTTAAAACGAAAGGAGTAAATGTTAAATGCACATTTTCACTACTATATTTCTATATTTGGTTTTCTTATTATGTTTCTTTAAGGACACCGGTTACCCTTTCCTTTAATAAAAAGCATATAAAATTTTATTTTTATTGATTGCTTTAAGGACACAGGTTACCCTTTTCCAATACTATAAATTTAAGCAAATGCGTATTATTGATTGTTTTATGTTTTATTTATATGCACGTGCTTTCCGTGGACCTTTTTACTAAAATAAATAAATAAAAATACTAAAATTATCATCATAACAGGTGGACAAGAAGACAAAAATAATTGATTAAAAAAATTTAATAATCGGTAGGGTCTGGTGTGCGGTGGGTAGAGAGATGATGAGTAAATTACCAATTTGACTATATGGGGTCGGCATCTATGGTATTAAGTAAGACCATTGATTTTCAAGGATGTTAGTAAGTAGTAGTAAGTGAATTAATCCGTAAATTTAAAGATGTAAATGTTGGACCTCTACTCATTCCTCAATGATTATGATGATGATGATGAATGGGAATATTTGAGAACTTACTTTTTGAGGAATTGCAAAGAGAAGGGAGAAGTTCCTTGAACCAATTCAATTGAACTGACAATGAATAATTGTTATTATAATTAAGAACACCAATCTCTTCAAAGAAACTAACGTCCAACGCTGTTGCTCCAATAACAGCAAAATTTACTCCTTCCTTTGCACTCTTATCTTCCAATACACCATTCTTAATTCCTAAATATGGTTTCACCATTGGAATTCCCAATGACTCAGCTGCAATAGCAAACATTTGTAATATATTAACAACATTTAAATTAACGGATAGCTGATAAGCTAGCAAATTGACGATGGTATATACCGATGAAATCAATGATGAGGCGTCCATCAGAGCAACGTCCAGACGGATGATGAAAGTAAGTTTGGCCGTAGGGAGGGAAGAAACAGTGCTCAGAGGGTCGCAGGGAGCTGAGATACAGGTTGCCAGTGTCGGCGATGGAATCACCGAAGCTGAATATGGAAGAGTAAGAGGAGCATGCTGCGGTGAATAACGGTGCTGAAACCGTAATTACAAGAAGTAATTGTAAAGTTACAGTACTCCATCGCTGTTTAGAACCAGACGCCATGAGAAATTTCTTGTGGAAGTGGGAACCAACCATGTTACTAGAACCTTACTATATTCTTCATCTAACATTCTAGACTATAGTAAAATGAATAATTTTTTTGAGATAGATTTTTTTATTTAAGTCGTGCTTAGGTGTGTGATTCCACTTGCACAGAGATCCAGAGATTTTTTTCTAATAAAGGAGATTTTGATACTCCTTTCCTTCTTACCTACCATGGTCCCCACAAAAAAATGATATTTACGTATAACTTATTAGTTTTAGTTTTGTACTTTAACTTAAGTTACAGTAAGCATGATGAACAACAAGTTTTAGCATTTATGAATCTGTCATCCAATCTATATCTAAGCAATACAATGTTAAATCAAAAAAGTGCGATCTAATCTAGATAATATGTTTTTTTTTCAAGTAACCTAACACATAGTTTTAAAACTCGGTTTAGTCATCGATTCGGCAGAGGTATTGGATCATTGGGTTAATGGTTGAACCACTGAGTCAATGATTGAAACGTAAACCTGAACCAGATTAAATCGGACAACTCGGTTAAATAATTCGGTCTTAAGATTAAATTTGTATAGGTATTAAACCAGATTAGATCAGATTGAATCGATGACTCGGACGCTTAAAAACTAAAAAGTGACCTATAATATGTATATTAATATATGTATAGCTATATTTTTTTTGAAAAATATATATTTTGGTAACATTGAATCGAATTTATTTTGCATATCCATTAATATTAATATAATTTGTAAATTTTCTAAAAAAAATATGATATGTATATTATTTTTCTAGGGAGAGATGATGTTGTTGTTGTTATTATTATTACTAGCGGAAAGACGGGTTCTACTGTGCTAACGCATGTTATTATTTTATTATGTTTATTTGTATAAATGTGAAGAAGTGAGGTGTCAGGAGTTCGAACCCTTGTCCCTACATAAATTATGCAATGTCTCTACCAACTGAGCTAAGCTCACGGAAACATATCTGATAATATGTTAATCCATAAGCTTTGTCAAGCAATCTCAACTATTTTAATCCCTATATACGATGGATAGTTCTTCATAAGTAATAGTAATATCAGGTCAGGTAATAAGAATTACTGAGTCAATTAAAAAAAAGTAATAAGAATTACATACATCAGGAGGATCTCATTAGCAAAGCTACAACAGTTCATGTTTACACCAAAGTGCAACACTTGGAGACAAGATGGATGTCAGAAGAAATCGAGTATTTATTCTAACTTATTTTCTATTTTTGTCGCATATGTCCTATACATGTCCTCCAATAAAATGTACCAAATTAAATATACAAATTATACTCTTTTTTTATGCCTAATGCAGATTAGGAATCAATTTTTTTATTGGGGATTAGGAGGACGGCTGTTAGCAGCAGCAACCCTTGATCCCCATTCTAGCAACTCTTTGCTGGTGTCATCCTTGTGTACAAAAACTTCTATAAAACAAAGTGAATCTTTCTCTGCACCAGTAGCTGTTGCAATTGCTTCTGTCAAGTCTTCCTCCGTACGTACCTACACTCACAAAAGTTTTAAAGATTCAATTAAACGACATAATGCAAATTATAATGTGTTTTAACATTCAACCAAATTACAAACTAAAACAGTGGCACAAGATAAATTGTTCATTTTGTGCTAACCTTGGCAGTCCAGCATTTCCCCTGTCCATTATGGATGGCACTCACAAAGCGGGTGTAGTCCCAATTCTTGATCACATTGTATGGACCATCGTGAATCTCAACTTCAATTGTATAACCTCCATTGTTTATGAGGAAGATGATGCTCTTTTGTCCACAATGGATCATTGTTGAAATATCCTGTGCCGTCACCTAAATAAGGCATCATACATCCATCCGAAAATAAATTAATGAACAAGCTTACTTTCTGGTGAAACTTAACATTAATGTTCTGAATACAAAGTTTTTTTTTATCATGTTACTAACCTGAAAACTGCCATCACCAATGCATGCAATCACACGCTTATCTGTTGCTGCCTGTGCATATCCAAGAGTAGCACCTACTGACCAACCAATTGATCCATACTGCATCTGGAATTCATAACTGAAAGATGGAATCCACCATATTTGACAATGTGTTCAGACAATGTAAATTCTAGAGGTTGTAGTTATCACATTACTCAAGAAGATATTGTAAATGACTTACCCGCAATTCTCAGGCAAATGGAGCTTCTGACAGTTAAACCATGAATCTCCGGTTTCAGCTATTACAGCAGTATCTCCACTTAGCAGTTCCTGTTCAACACATTTAATTGCTGAACTAAATGGAAATTTTACAATAATATAGTAATTTAATGGAAACCACACAAACAATATTGCATATTTAGCAATGTAATCAACAGCTAATCATCTGAAACTGTTATGTTCCTCGTTTTTGGGCAATGTTTTGCACCTCTAATCCACTCATAATCATCACATACATTCAAACTATGAAGCTGCTTCTATAGATATTGTGTCTCATGATTTAATAGGATAAATCTAAAAAAGGAACCATGCATTAGCTAGTTGCTACAATGGTATATGACGAAAACTATTATTATGCCAAAGAATCACTAGACTGATTTTTTTTCTTTCCAAAGAAGCTTGTAAATTGAAATTACCTGAATGTGCTTGAATAGAACATTAACTCTAAGAGGTTCATCCTTCTCCCGCTTCAGAGGAATTCCCGACGGAACATAGATTCTACGGTAATTCTCCACAGCCGTGGTGTTTTTCTTCACCTTTTTAGACAATGCAGTTAAGAAATCAGCCATGAAAACCCAACCTAAGGAAAGACCATTGCCAATGGTGACCCGATTGGGCTGCACGATTAAGGATTTATCCTTCTTTATCAACAATGAGTATCCAACAGAACTATAGTCATTGAAGATGGGACCAACAAAAACATAAGCATCAGCAGACTCTACTATCTCCCCACAGTAGCTAGTACTAACAGCACCCCAGTACGTTCCAATGAAATGTGGATGATTTTCTGGTACAAGTCCTTTACCGGAGGGCATTACAGCTATTGGATAACCACTAGCTTCTGCAAACTCCATGAAAGCCTTCTGTGCCTTTGCTACCCTAAGTTTTGGCCCGCCCACGATAACTGGCTTCACAGCTTTGTTCAGAAACGCAGCAGCTTCTTCCACTGCCGCTTCTAACCCTTCTTGATTGCTTACCCTACATATAATTGTAAAAATGTGTATGTATCATTAACATAGTACTAATGCCAAATATGAAAACAAGAACAAACATGAATTCAAACTAATAGCCATTTAACAACTGTATTCGAGAGAATTTGAACTTTGTGGTTATAAGGTCAAGCTTTTAAAAACTATAATTAGAAAGCTTCACCAAACAAATTAAAAACGAACTTAGAAGTTATAAAAACTATAATTCAAAAGCTTCATTGACTTAATGGTCATGCTTTCTAAAAGCATCAAACTCATAAACAAAACTGCAAAACAAATAGCAGAAACTTCAAAAAGAAAAGGAGTGAATGATTGATTGGTAAGCAAAATACATACCTTGGTGCAAGGAAAAATGGAACAGGGTCCCTAGCAAAAGTTGGATGAGGAATTCCAGAAAGATTACAACCTATGCTTATATAAACAGGCTTGCTTTCTTTCAATGCAGTTGAAATTGCAGTATCAATAAGTTCATGTGCATCCTCCAAGTTATTCACCACTGCCTGAAAAATTCACACCACAAAATCATCAAATTCTCAATGTTCAAAATAGGCAAGTGTGGTGTATATATATAGTAACCACACTTCATATTAAAGAAAGATGTGTCGGATAACTGACACGTGTCAGACACTGGCATGGTCTGACACATGTCCACCGACACACTCGTTATACTCAATTATTCTATTTTCTCAAATTATTACTGTCTCCGGTCCTATATATAGAGAAATTCGGGTTAACAAAAGTTGATGTATTTGGTGTATCAGTGTCGCTGTTGCTAATCGCTCACCTGAAAACATGTGATCGTTTGAAAGCATCGAAGCTCTTGGGAAAAATCAGGTAAACCAATAGTATGATGAAGAATTCTGTTAGTACCATAGTCATTAGAATTAGGTCCTCCAACAATACAAATCACCGGCAAGTTTTCACTGTAAGCTCCGGCAATGGCGTTGAGGATACTAAGTCCTCCAACGGTAAAAGTCACAACACACGCGCCAACTCCCTTGGCACGTGCGTAACCGTCAGCAGCATATCCAGCATTCAGCTCGTTGCAGCAACCGACGAGATTAAGCTCCGGCTCGGCGATCAGGTGGTCGAGAAGAGTTAAATTGAAGTCACCGGGAACGGAGAAGACGTCGCGAACGCCGATCTCGACTAGGCGCCGTGCAAGGTGGCCACCCATCGTGCCATCACAGGTGAAGGGACGGATGGCGGATGGAGCTGAGGTGGGAGGTGAAGTTTCCATTGAGTTTGATAGTTTCTGTGATTATGTGTTTGTTATGATTGTGAGTGTGAAGTGAAGAGGTTTATGAAAGGGTTTTAATATGGTTTTGGAAAATGGAAACCATGTGCTATACCTTGGAGCATAAGAAAAAAACTATGCACTAAAATGTACTTTTGTTTTTATGCTAAAGAAAATTAATATAACTAAAGATATTATTCTATTCGGTTTCATTGGATTGGCTATTTGGGGTAGTGGTGGTTTTGGTTTTCTTTGCTGGTTTAGGTAGTTTTTGATTAGTATATGATGGAGGATTTCGACTTTTCTTCCTTTTTTTTCTTTCTGTCATTCTTTGTTTACATTTTTGGATGGACCAGGTTTTGACAATTTGATGGGAAAATAGTCAAAATATGAATAGATTATTGGAGTTTTCAACTTTTCTTTTGAGAGAACAGAAGGTTTTTACATAGGCGGTTTCTTAATCTAGCCACGACCGGTTACTAACTTACTAGCAGCCAGCACCTTAGTTTGTTGCTTTTTTTAAACCAAAGCTTAATTACTATTTTTGTCCTTAATTTAATTTCAGAGGTTTAAGTTGATCCCTAGCTTTAAAAGGTTTAAGTTGATCCCTAGCATTAAAAGATATTTATTTTGGTCCTTTTACTTTATCTTAAGAAGAATGATGATAACCCATGTCTTTATCAATATTTTAAGATCATCGATTAAATAACCAAAATAAATCATTTTTATAAAATAGTAGTGTAATTATTAGTTGGTCAATGAATTTGCTTGTGATTTAATAAGGGTGCTCACATCTCTTGCTAGTTTTCATCTTTTTTTTTTTTATATTTCAACTAGTGTCGAAACGATTATTGTGAATAAAATGCTATAAGCATTTTTAGTATTTAAGCCTTGTAAACCAACACACCACATAAAAATAAAATGTTTTTTTTTGGAGTACAAGAGGGCCCTTAGCCCAAAAAATAAAATGTTTTAACTGTTATATACGACAGTGAAATTAAAATTATTTTCAGTTTCTAATATCCTTAAAAAAAAAAAATAGAGTCCACGACAACACAAGCATCATTTGGAATTGCCGGATCCTATGTTAATGATTTCACAACAAAGTAAATAAAATGATCGAAGTTGAAATGATAAGAATAAAGTGAAGAGTGAACGAAGAAGATAGTGTGTGCCTGTGAGAGAGATTAGATATTTCCTTCTAACAAATTGAAAAATGAGATTAAAGAATATTTACTATCAATCAGTGTAACTGCATTTTATTTAAAAACTACAAAAACTATGTGATAATTTTTTTTTTCAAATTTGTCGCTTTCGAAAAATCACATGATAATTGTTTTTTGGTAAAAAAAAGCAATGAGGGTGAAATATACATGTAATTATTCAAAAAAAAAATGTTTAAAAGTAATCATTTCATTTTCATATATCAAATTATCAACCCAATTATTTTCACCGTCAACTTTAATGCTTTTTGTTGATTTAAATCTCTTATATCATTCAATTAATAGTTTATTTTATTTAGATTATTAATTGTTGTATTCAAATTGTAGGGGTTGAAGACCCTCATGTTATAGTGCAATGGTTAACAATACTTATACATGTGTGGTATAAGAAGTTTGGAGATCATCGGCTCAAACCAGAAACCAGACGAATGCATAAATATTAATATAACAAACTAACTAATAAATAACACTTGCCATTAAAAAAAACACAAAGACATGAGTATAGTGTGTCATTGTTGGTTGAACCACAACATCCCTTCCCTCTCCCCATTTATGTGTTTGTAGGCGTTGGAGACCCTATCCTATGATGATTAGCCCTTATTATTAAAAAACATCAAGGGAACGAAAATGTATGAGTAAATGTGAACGAATAAAAAGTTTCTTTCATTTCTATCATGAGTTCATGACCCCTAGCATATGAGACAATCAAATAAAATAATCCACACCAACAACAAAAGGATATTGAATATCATGATTAGAGAATGCAAAGGCAAGATAGTTTCGATAAAAAGATCCATAAAACTCTAATCATAGTTTCTTTTTGGATCAAGAAAGTCAGTAACAGTAGCAAGAAGGCTGTAGTAGTTAATTAACAATGCATCTGGTCTTGCAATGAAGAATAGTGGTAATAAGGGACAATAATAAGTTTACAGCAGATCTCAACTCTGACTAAAATCACAAAGAAGAAACTATGAGCTGATATTGTCTAATAGAAATGAACATCTATATGCTACAGCCGAAGATCCGGAATCAATGAATACACCATGTTATAGCCACCAAACATGCTTAACCTTTTAAAATTGTAAAACCACTTTTTACTACAAAATGAATACCTCGATTGGATTTCGCATCGAAGGATCAATAAACCTCTCAGCTCCACAAGTCAATAATTGTTTCACTGTTGTAATAGAGGATTGGAATGGCCAATGATGTATTATTCCAATATACACCATTTGTGACTAGTGCTTGTGAAATCCAAATCTTCCACCAAGGTTTGAACTTTGAAGTTCCAATTAAAGCTCAATTCAAAATCAATGAAAGTTGCATTGCTGCAAAAAGGTATGAGAGTAATCAATATGTTTTTCCCATATAGGCTTGTATTTCTCAATCCCAATCTTCAACCAAGGTTTGGAGTTCCCATTGAAGTGCAGTACAGCCCCTCTTTCTATCAACTGAGGATCAACGTTTGTGTAGCCAAAACCCAGTACATGCCATGACGGATCCAAGGGTTCTGTTAGCCCATAAAATGTTAACAATCCAGGTGGCAAAGTGCCGAGTTTCCACAATGTCCGATCTACATTCTTTTCCTGCCAATAGTGGTAGATGCCAGTTACATTCTTTTTCCTCCATTCAACCAAATCAAATACATTCATCCCAAATGCCCATCCGCATGCATCAGGATCAAAATGAGCTCTTATAAGAGGATGAGAATAGTTCAAGTATTTATGGTATCTATGAAATGTCTCCATGCATGTCTCAACAGCTCCATTAACATTCCCATTCAAATCAATTGAAAAAAGATCAGAAAGATCCTTCTGAACCACGACGTCATCATCCAGGAACACGATCTTCTTCAGGGCAGGAAAAACTTCAGGGATATAGAACCTCAAGTGGTTAAGCATGGACAGATATTTAGGGTTACGAAACTTGATAGGTGTCTTTCCACCATCACTGTTTCCAGAAAAGTAGTAGCTTTGTATTTCTGAGTCTTGAAGTTGCTTAAGCACAGGAACATATGAAGCATTTAACCATGAGAAGTCTTCATACTTCTGAACTTCCACAGTCACCCCACGAAAGTCATTCATGGCAAACCACGCCTTCATCGAAGCATAATTTATTTCATCAGTGACAAGGTGAAAAACAACCATATTGGGATTTTTAGAATTTTTTGCAGTTGAATTGACCACAACTGAAGTTGCAATGATGTTATCAGAGAACACACAGAAGTGGTAAAGATTTTTATCCTTAATCTTCATCTCCACTTGCCTTCTGTCCTTCAATTTCTTTTGCAAATTGAGGTTTTTGAACCATTCAGTTGTCAACCGAACACCCAGACAGTATAAGCTTTTTGGTACTTCTTCAGCCGCTATTTGTCCATATTTTGAACTCTTTTCACTTACAGAATTCATCTGTTCTTCAAGAGCTTGGATTTTTGCTTTGAATCTCATGATCATAGTTGCACTGTCATAATGGAGCTGCTGAGCCTGGTACAACAATAAAGCCATATCTCGGATAGCACTGTCTGATTCTCTGGTTGTTAAAGGAGAACGCCTAGTGGCAGCATTTGAGAGAAGAATCTGTGAATTGCGGATCTGAGCACTTAGTTCCCAAGCAAATTGGAGATTGTTACTTTCTTTTGCAATTACAACAAAGGCTTTAGCTAGGGATATCTGATCATTAAGTTGTCTGGTCACCGAGTCGGAACTTAACATCTCTTCAGTAATATTAAGGCCTTCCATAATCCTATCATTTTTGTAAGTTCTCTGCACAACACGATACAAGAAGTTATTAGCTAAACAAGGACCCAAGCTCACCATCCCCCCACCTCTAACCCCAAAAATAATGAAGATATAATATTCTAGCTTTGAAATGATAATTTAAGCATGCCATGCAAGCTATGTTCCAATTACTTAAGCAAGTTTAAGTACTGTTATGATCTACGCATTATTCTGTTAGAGTTCCAATATTATAAATGAAATTATGAAGAAAAATTATATTTAGGGAAAATTAGTTTTTGTCTATAGCACGGAAATGAAATGCGCCTGACATAACTTGTGACAAGAGAACACATGAAAGTATCACTATTCTGCCTATTGCAAAACATTTACCAATACGCTCTTCATATAATTGTAGTAATTTTAAACAAAATATAACAATATGAGCAAAGAGTAATATAATTGCATGGATTCAAATCCAAAGATCATTTGAAGTTTACTTCATTACAATATGTTGACTACTTCCATGTTCCGAAAAATGGATTACAAACTAGCAAACTGTGGGGTTGTCCTAGTGGTTGGCTTGGGATCCTGGAGTGTGTTCCTGTCCAGGTTTCAAGTTTGATTCCCCTGATGCCAATTTCGGTGGCCAAGTCTATACAGAGTTTTGCTCTGGCTTTTAAATGGTCCCCCGCAATAGGGATTGATTTAAATGAAAAATGAAAAGGCATATATAGCCAACTAGCACACCGTAGATAATTCCGGAAACAAAATGAATTTCCAACATTTCCACATCCATCTAAACATTGAGATTGTAAATAGAAACATTTAACATCCTATCCTATCCTAACTTATTGAGTTGAAGTAACAATATAATCTAGCTGTTTAGTCTAGTCAATTTTCCCCTGAAATTACTACATGATTTTTCATACAAAATTTTGAACAGAGATCTGGAAAAAGCAATAAATATACCTTGGACAAAGGAGGTCTAGACTCAATTTGAGTCCCTCTGGTGAGAATATAGATAAATAGAAGAACGACTGCACAGCACAATGCCCACCACAATGCATCAGGAACCCTTCTCCGGACTGGCCTTCGAAAATCTGTTGCTCTACGCCTCATTTCCCAAAACCCCCAATTTCCCCCCTAAAATTCAGTTCAGGGGAAAATCACAACAACACAAAACAGAGGGAGTCGCAGCTATTACCGGAAGAGAGATCTACACGAACTGGATTTTTAGATAGATTTGAGAAGATTCCAACTTTCAAGAAATATTTAATTTTGTTTGGGTTTTGTTTTATGAGCTCCGTGATACCTACAATGAGCAAAACACAATTAACGATTCTGAACAAACCCAATAGATTTGTTTTTTTAACTAATAATGTTTACGACATTTTTCAATGACTAGCGTATTATCGTATTGGATACGTATTGTATCCTGTATCGTGTATGTGTTGTATTTCATATAACACAACTCACTCAACTCCGAATCCCAATCATAAGTTACGGAAGAAAACTAGTTTGTATGTTAAAGTGGAGAAAAAACTAAGATCGACTTTGTTTGTTTTGTAAATTAAATTATTGTTCGGTAACATTGAGAATGATTCATTTAATAATATGGAAAATAGAAAGAAAAAAAATCTTAAACATATTCAAAATATGAAAACACGCATAAAATAATTGTAATTCTTCGATTTTAAGGTGTATTTAATTTATTTTTTTTAAGTTGTATTTAAATTTTAAATATACAATGATATAACTTTTTAAATCTTCAAAAAAAAATTAATGATAACGATGTCATACTTTTGTCCCTTGCATTCACATATTTTGTATAAATATTTATCATGTAACCGAAAAAAATATAAATATTGACGATAAATAGACATTGACCTCTTTTATTAAAATACTTGGATTCGTCATGGGTGGAATGAGCTAAGAAAGAAGGGGGAGGAGAAGGTAGGCATTGAAGGAAGAGAGAGTAGGAGGGTTTTTTGTTAGTAGGGTGTGTTTGTTTTAAGTTATATTTGTATATTTTTGAGAATAAAATGATAGAAATATATATATATATATATATATATATGTTTATGTTTGTTACAAGTTTACTAAATTTTATTTTTAGGTATAAAATGTTTCTGAGAATAGAAAAAATTCTCAAAGAAAAGGGTAGGAATAAAGTTCATAGGAGATGAGAATAAAATCATACGTAGCTACCTATTATAATCCCTGTTTTTATAGTTCTTAGGAATATTATAAAGTTAACAAAACTTATTTTTTCTAAATACCTTGGAATAAAATTCTCATTTTTATATTTAAATGAATGTTATTCCTAGAAATAAATTTGATAAACTTGAAACAAACACACCCTTAATGTTGTTATCACAAAGAAATACATATGAGAAATGTTACCGAATGTCACCGGGACACTCTTTATGACATTTAAATGATAATTTTTTTTAATTTGTGTAATCAATGTATTGAAAATTGTAATATTTGATTTTTTTATAGAATAATTTCTTCCTTAGAAATCCTTAAAAGAATATTCGGAAGCATTCGTTATCAAAACTCAATACATATTTGTGATTGATGCATAAAAAAACAACATTTTTGGTGAACAAATATAAAAAATAATTGAAATTTATTTTTAAAATATATACAAAAATACGGGATATATATTTGTCACTAATAAACATAAAAATATAAGATACACGACGTAAGAAAAACACAAATATATTTAAAGAAAAAAACACGGAATATTTAAAGAAAACAAAACATATATATTTGTGGAGATTGAAAAATAATAAGCTTCCGTGTATTGCACAAGTTAAGTGGTATAATAAAAAGGAAGTTGGGCGATTTATAGTCACGTAATCCATATGAGATGTCGGTTGCACAAGGTTGAGTTACACATCAACATTGACCACGTGTTCTCTTCCCTCTAAATATACATATCCAGATCAACTTCTCTTTGTCACACAAGATTTTTTTTCTTTTTTATAGGTTCTCTCCATGATAAGATGTGTCGCCAGAACTCTAAAGTATGCACCTCTCTCGATCATGACTTAAATATTATTGATTTGCTACATTATGTGAGTACAGTCCCTTTATCAAGATCTAATCTAACACTAGTTTGTTGGAAAAAAAAATTCATAAAAAGGGTCATTATTATTATTATTATTATTATTATTATTATTATTATTATTATTATTATTTATCTCTCATTTTTTATATAGTTTGAGATATGTAATTGACTATCAAAAAGTTTGGATTAAGCGAATTATCTTAATGTGATGTAGCCGTCTCATCATCCCTTACAAAAAGTAGGTATATATCTAGGTATAATGGTATTCTCAAGACAGATATATTCGATTTGAACAAAAGAAGCTAGTACTTTTTCTAGCATAATGTGATTATATGTCTTTTTAATCACTCCCTCCTCCTCACTAACACTTACGACTTAAAACCATTATGCAATGAATAAAAAATGCCTTCTAGATATAAACATGGTGTTTGGTTATTTAAAAATAAAAGTTAAATTGCCAGTATTACTAGTTATCAAAAAGCATCGAGTAAATTTTAATCTTTGGTTAATTTATCTTACGCAAAACTTTACGTTATTTTAGTAAGTATGTAAATATATTAACTTTGTGAATATTCAAATAGGAGAGTGTTTTATAGATTTTTTTTTTTGTTTTCTACGCGTCCCAGAAAAAATTTAAATATATTTGTAATGATAAAAAAGCGTGAGTCCAAATGTCTTAACTCAACTGATGAAAATGTTAAAATTGTTAGGTTAGACGTTGTGATTGGAGTACGAAACCCGACTCCTTCACTTATGTGAGTAAATTTATAATGATTTTGTCATTTTGTTTATCTAAAAAAAATGTGATTTTTTTTTTTTGTAAGGGGCGATTTTTCCTTTTATGAGGACGGAAAACAACAAAAATTGTGTAAAGATGAAAAACATATTTGACTTCTAAACATATTATAAATTCATTCCTAAGTTATGGATGTTATTATACATGAAGTCTTTTATTATAAAAACAGCTTGTAATGATCTCTATCAGGTTACGGGTTCGATTCTTACAAATATTTTGTTTTTGTAGATATTAGTAAATATAAGAAAAGTTATTGTTAGCATCAAAGTATAAAAAAGGAAAGGTTAAAATAAATTGTACATATATTGATACAAATCCGATAAACACAAAAGTTCGAGATTAATACTACTTGAGTTCATCCTCTATATTGCTTGAAAGTGAATCAGAGGTTATGTGAAGTGTACACGCAATAAAAATGAAACTATTGATCATTAATCATAGGTTCATTTCATCTTTAAGGTATTTTGCCAATTTGAAAGAAAGATACAACCCACTAAGATAAAAGAAGACAATAACTTTTTCAACATTAATAAGTTCTACAATCAATCAAACTTATGTGATAAAATACTGCTTTTTTCTTACTCAAAATTAGGTTGAAGTGAAAGTTTCTAATTAAAATTCATTTTAGGACAAGGAGAGTACTAATGGTTTAAACTAATGCATGAATGAAGCTAAAAGATAATCAACCAAAGAATAGTACTAAAGTTAGCACCATGTAACTTCAAAGTCTTATAAAAATACAAATATCTCTTCTAACATGGAATCTTGGATGTGAACCACTCCATAACCTTAATTGGAGCCTTGATGAGAGCCAGAGCAAACTCAACTATGAGGGTCACGCAAAGACAGCATGGACATATGCATGTTAAAGTCAACCTGCCATATATAGCATCATCATACACATTCATAACTTGTTCTCAATTATTATTTTCAAAGAAAAAATAATCAAAAGAGAGGGACTTACCCAACAATCCAAATAACTGCACCTACAAGTGAGATTATGAGAGACAAGAAAGCAAAAGGAAGGCCTAAGAGAAACCCAAGAGGCCTGAATTTACAATCCTCACCACAACAGCAACACATGGCTAATTACCTAATGGCTTGAAGTTCTTAAATTATTATGGGAGACTAAATACAAATCATAAACTACAAAATCTGTATATAATATATACTAGTACTATATAGTTGACGGAGAGAACAAGAAATATTAATAAAATGAGTTAAATTAATAGAGAAAGCAAAACAAATTTTTCTACCAAAATTAAAATAAAAAAACGGGTACACGTAGTGAAATGAAAGTAGCCACCTAGAATTTGAACCTGTTCCAAGAAAGAAACAGTCTAGTTAGTTACCAATACCAACAACCCACGTTGATACAAGCATTCCATTCTGCTCACGCCACTAATTATGGATCAGGTTTTATTATTATTTTTTATACATAATCAAACTTTGAAAATGCAATTTCAACTATGTGATGCCATGTCTTTGTCCATGCTACGATTGTTTTACTGTATGGAGTATTCGTTAATAAGTGTTTGTTTAAAATGAGTTTGACGAAATAACGTTGACATTTGTTGAGGTTCAATAGTGTAGTTTTTAGCAAAACACAATTGTACACCATAATTCCGCTAAATTCGCCATCATTCCAAACATGCACCTTGAGGGATGCCAATCATTGAAAAAACAATCGAAGGAAAGATCTATCGAAAAAAACATTCTGCAAGTATCTTCGACTGGCTGCTGTCATGAAGTTTATAACTTAAAAGCTTCATGGATTCGATAAAAACTATCTAAATCCATATTAATCTGTACTTCTTTCACTGTGATTATGAACTTAATATGGATTTGTTCAACAATAATTTTGAGTTTTTAATTTAGAAGTCCAAATCTAATGTTTTAGCAAACAGAATCATTCAGAGCCCGGTGAGAATCAATGTCTACCTACGGCAAAACAAACTTATCTCTCTTAAGCAGCAGGGCTTGACTTCAACTTTGTTCAAAATAGTCAACAATTCTGCTTAACTTTTTCCCTCCGTTTCTGTCAATTAGGATTAACCTCCATGAATTATACTATCTGCAATTTACCTACTAGAAACATGTTTGCGTCTCCACTTCATTGAACATCTTGTTTCATATATTTCTGCAAGAGTTTACATTATTGTCAGAAGCATAGTTATCAAAACTCGAAAAGTTATGATATTGTGCATCTTTGAATCCTTCACGAGAACTAACAAGCACTATTTGCTAAACCCAACTACAGGCAGTGTCCTTGGATATTCCTCTCTCTTTCATTATTTCTCTAAGCTCACTTACACTATCCCATTTCCCAGCGTCTGCCAAAGTATTAGATAGTGCAACATATGCCCCCGGTCTACCATTAGCATTCAGCTTGAAAATCTCAGTCGCAGCTAATTTCGCCATCTCTATATTACCATGGATTTTGCATGAACTAAGTAAAGCAGCCCACACGTCTGAATTCGGTCTCTCAGGCATCCTGGTGACAAACTCCCAAGCCTGATTCAGCCACCCGGCTCGTCCTAACAGATCAACCATGCAAGCATAATGCTCCATCCTCGGCTTCAGTTTATATTCGCTCTCCATACTCTGAAAGATCTCCCAACCCTTTTCCACAAGTCCAGCATGCGCACAAGCTGTGAGAGCGCTTAGGAACGTCACAAAATTGGGTGTGATGCTGTATTCAATCTGCATCTTTTTAAACAGCTCAAGTGCTTCATCAGGGAATCCATTCTTCCCATATCCATCAATCATAGACGTCCATGAAAAAACATTCTTCTCAAGCATGTGGTCAAAAACTCTTCGAGCATCTATGACTCTACCACATTTGGAATACATATCTATAAGTGCACTTCCTAACTTTATATCTGCAAAATAAGGCGTTTTTATAAGCTGAGCTTGAACTTGTTCCCCAATTTCAAAAGCTGCAAGCACGGAACAAGCACCAATTATGCTAGCAAATGTGGAAAGATTCGGCCTAAAATTCAATCGTTGCATGTCAATGTAAACTTCAATAGATCTCATAGCATATTCAGATACTTTGCTATAACCTTCAATCATAGCATTAAACACCACAACATCCTTGTCCAATGTTTTCCGAAATATATATTCAGCATCATCAAAAAAACCTTTATTCATGTAACCAGAAATAAGCGACGTTGAAGATATCACATTCTTCTCCGACATCACATCAAACACAGTCCTTCCATAACCAACCCTCCCATTCTTGACGTAAGAATCAATCAACGCAGTACAAAGAACATCATCTTTCTCAACATCAAATTTAAGAATCTGTGCATGTACCACTCTTCCAAGATCACCAACCATCCCATTATTAACCCTAGTTGTAGATGCTTTTAAAATCATCGACAACGTAAACCCATCAGGCTTTTCACCAGACACTAAAAGCTGATGAACCAAACCAAGTGACTCATCAACTTGTCCTTGTTTTATATACCCACCAATCATATAATTATAAGCGGATAAAGTTCTGTCTTGCAAATCATCAAACACTTGGCGTGCATATTTTAAAGAATGAGATTTAAGGTACAATATAAGGAGTTTGATGGAAATATTTGTGTTTGGAACAAACCCAGTTTTGAGAATGTGGGAATGAATCTTTTGACCATGGGAAGGGGTTTGGGAATTAATGTAATGCTGGAGAGTGTTGGAGAAAAAGGTAGATGGAGGAATGAAATCATGGTTTTGTGTTGATAATAGGGAACTATGGAATCTACGAGACAAGAATAAAGGTCTGAATATTATTCCATTGTTCATCTTTTCTTTCTCAAGGACATTGCCAGAGAGAAATCGTACGAGGATTCGTGATCCTATGTTACTTGTCTAGGTTAGTTTCATTTATGCTTTGTAATTTTTTTCAGAGGTCGTGCTTTACAAAGTAACATTAGTCAATTTTTTTTTCTTTCCTCAAAAAAAAAAATTAGTCAATTTTTTCAAAATCATCATTTAACTTTTTTTTAAGGCTTAATTGCACTTTTGGACCCCTATCTTTCCAAAAGTTGCGGTTATGGACCCCTAACTAATTTAAATACAAAACAGCCCCCTATGTTTTGATTCTTTGGCAGTTTTGGACCC